>Ga0172376_10000738_pt1 | contig 42178 bp, 43 predicted proteins | sample Lak35m_FD_121114 | JGI IMG/M metagenome (GOLD analysis project Ga0172376, IMG submission 121114) | Freshwater microbial communities from Kabuno Bay, South-Kivu, Congo - kab_092012_35m | ecosystem: Environmental > Aquatic > Freshwater > Lake | place: Democratic Republic of the Congo: South-Kivu...
ATCAAAAAATATATCATAATCAATCGAAGGAGTAGGAGCTTGTTCCTTGAACACTCGTTTTAGATCTTCAGTATTTGCATTGCCATATGCATAGGTATTGAGATATGTACGTAAAACTGGATAGACCACCGTATCACCCAGCATTGTGCGAAGCATGTGATAGACCCAACTTGCTTTTGCATACGTGGTTGCATAATTGAATATGTTTTCAATTGGAATGCCAAAAATCGGTGGTTGCAAGACATTAGCATTGATGCGGAAATAATCATTTCGTTTAGAACGCATCATGGATATATACTCGGGATAACCTCCCCATGTTTCATACCATAATGCTTCACCCCATGTCCCGGCACCTTCATTAAGCCAAATTTCACCCCATGTTTTGCATGTGACCAAATCTCCAAACCATTGATGCATGACTTCATGCGCCAATCCATTGCTGGACCACCCTCTAAGCCATGTACGATTGATCGTGCTCATGCGCTGATGTTCCATACCACCCGCCCAAAATGGTTGAGCCGATGTATGTCCATATGTTTTGAATGGATATTTGCCAAATAAAGGAATATAGCCGGTGATCATGCTAGGCGTAAAACTCAATGCATGTTTTGCATTATATTCACTACCATCTGTTTTTGTGCCATCAAAATCCTTCTTCCATACATAATTGTAAATCGGAATGGAATCATTTGAATTAGGAACTTTGGCCCAAAGAGTAAAGTCCACAAAACGCGATGCATTCACAACCATAAGATAGGTTGAAATGAGCGTGGTATCGTAAAACGTATAATCTCTATATGAAGGAATTCCATTGATTCTTCCAATTACAAGACTTGTCAAATCACCATTCGATGTGACGCGAATATTATCTGTATCGCTCATCATGGAGTCAAAAGGAACACGAATTGTAATTCTTGCTCTTGCTTTATCATCTGGCCTATCATTACATGGCATCCAATACCGAGCATTTTCAGGTTGATTCATTACATAAGCGAGGTCTTCTTCAACAAAGTTGGAATCCAGACCTTGGAATTTGCGTACAAACATTCCTTTTGGGTAATAGTAAAATCCTTTCTTCGCATCACCGGTATATGTGTACCAAATGTGCAATGAATGTGTGTCCACAGTTATTCCATTTGGAATATTGATTCGCCAAATTCCATTGGAAGGTTGCACAATTGCCATTGATGACAGCATCGTTCCATCCAATGAAACAGAATCAATGTTCATGGATGCTGCATTAAGTGTAATTGAAGTAATTCCCAATTGAGGAATAAAGGTCAATGTATTCTTTCCGGAATAGGTATAGATGGGAAGAACTGAGTCCGGAGTCGCAAATGGTAATCTCCAATCCATGAACACATCATATGTCAAAACATCAATATCGCTATCTGACATCAATGGTTTTTCGCTCATCTTCTGTGTCAATCCATGTGCATGCGAGCATAGAGTATGTTTTTCTTCTTGATATTCGGGAAGAACAATATGAGGGGTGTATTGCGATGAAGCATTCTGAACGCAAACAAAAAAGAATAAGAATAGTAAAGTATAGTTCATGGTGTATGAAGATTATTGTTCAAGAATTTCTGCTTCTATGTCCGTCACGCCATATTGTATGAGGTCTATTTCTTCTGCAGCATTTTTTGAAAGATCGATCACTCGATTTGGATGAAATGGACCACGATCATTGACTCTGACAATAACAGACAAACCATTGCGAAGATTTGTCACTCGCAATACAGTTCCAAAAGGCAATGTTCTATGAGCAGCCGTTAAAGCTGTTTCATCATAGATTTCACCATTTGCTGTCTTACGACCATTAAATTCAGATCCATAAAAAGAAGCTTTGCCTTGTATGAGCGTATCAGTAACAATCGCATTTGTGTCTTGAAACAATGAATCATCATCATATGCATTGCTTTGCAATCGGGGTTGATGAAATCCAAAGAGTGATACGGACAATATCACACTTGCTATAAAAAAGTACAATTTATACATATGATTCACCTTCACTATGGGAAAGAAAAATCGTTGATATCAGTGATTTTACAGTATTCATATCACTAAAGGGGATAATCTCATTGCCTATGATTTGATATTCTTCATGTCCTTTACCAGCAATCAAAATAATTTCTCTGTCTTCTGAATACTGTAATGCATGACTTATGGCTTGTAATCTATCAGGAATGGCGATTACTTGTTGCATATGAGCATCATCAATACCACGCTTAATATCTTCAATGATATATTCGGAAGATTCATTTCGTGGATTATCATCGGTGATGATGATGCGATTTGCAAGTTCTGAGGCAATCTTACCCATCAATGGTCTTTTTGTATTATCTCTATCCCCACCACAACCAAATACTACAGTTAGCCTACCTTTTCCGGTGATATTGATCAATGACAAGCATGTATTCAGTGATTTCTCCAATGCATCGGGCGTATGAGCATAATCTACTAGCACCAATGCACCATTTGGCAAACGTAACTTTTGCATCCTGCCGGGTGCACCTTCTGCGCTATGTAATGCTTGTTGTATGCTCTTTGTTTCAATACCAATAAGATGTGATAGGGAAGCTGCTAATGCAGTATTTTCAATATTGAATCTACCAATCAAAGGAGACACAATATCCACTGTTGTTTGATAGAACTCAGGTATTTCACCGCCAAATGTGAGGCGATATGAAGAGCCTGATAAAGAATGATTTTCTAAATCAATTGCGACATCAAATGCATTAGATCTACCAACTCTATATTGTTCAATTGCTTTGCAATCACTTAGCATCAAATAGGAATATGGAGAATCACCCATGACAATGGCAATGGCTTCTTTAGGCAATACATCAAAAAGATGTTTTTTTGCTTGCGCATATTTCTCCATTGAACCATGAAAATCCAAATGATCATGTGTGAGATTGGTGAATATTGCCCCGGCAAAACGTATGCCTTCAACTCGATGCAGTGCAAGCGCATGTGAACTCACTTCCATCACGACTGTTTTGATGCCTCTACGAACCATCATAGAGAGCAATTGACATAAATGAGGAGATTCAGGAGTGGTATGAGTGGCTGCTATTCTTTCATCACCTATATAATTTCCGGTTGTCCCAATAAGTCCTGTAGGTTCACCGGAAGCCTCTAGAATGGACTTGAGGAGAAATGTGGTAGATGTTTTTCCATTTGTCCCTGTCACACCAAAAATGCGTAACTGTTTAGATGGAAAATCATAAAAAGCATTGGAAATTCTTGATAATGCAATACGCGTATCCGGTACTCCAATGATGGTGACATCATGTGGGACTTCACAGTCAGGTACATCTGTGATGATTGTTTTGGCTCCTCTTGCAATTGCATCGTGAATAAAGAGATTGCCATCTACAGGTGGAATCGTACTTCCGGGTATTGCAACGAATAGTGAGAATTCTTGACAACTTCTGCTATCATATTCTATTGAGCTTACAGGTTTTTCAGTCTGACCAATAACGGTGAAACCATTTAATGCTGATAATAATGTTGAAAGATTTTTCATGTTATATGATATCTATAGACATGTCGATATGAGTTATTCCATCCAAATCATAAGATTCACTGATTGAATGAAAACCGATGGATTCATAAAATTTCAGCAAATAGGTCTGTGCTGAGATATGTATATGATTGGGAGTAAAAAGATTCTTGGCTTCATTGATGGAATAATGTACTAATTGCTTTCCAAATGCATTACCTCTATGATCTGAATGGACGATGATTCGACCCAATTTGACTATTACCGAGTCTGAAGTTGGGATGATTCTAGAGTATGCAATTAATTGTCCATCAATGTGAGCAAGAACATGATGGGAGTGCAAATCTATTCCATCAATATCTTGATATATGCATGCTTGCTCAATGATGAAGATATCTTGTCTCAAACCTAATATGTCATAGACTTCTTGTACTGTCAATTCATTGAAGGGAATACACTTCCATTGAACATTCATCAATTATGCTTCCCAATAGTTGGTATGAATTCCGAATGATATTCTGAATCAGCTTCATGTGGTGATGTAAACTGAGATTGCACATACATTTGATAACCATACTTGGCGATATATGTTGGATGTGAAGTTTGGATAGGTATTCTTTTCATAGTAGAATCCTGTATCAAAATATCTCCAATCACAATATGTGTTGCATCCAATGATTGAATCGCTTGTTCATAATGCACTATTTCTATTGAAGAAATATGCTGTCCGGTTAATAAATCGAATGATTGCCTGAAATATGAATCGGCATGTGATTTCATTATGATGGACATTGTAGTCAAATGTGTATCAGTCACATATTGTCTTGCAGAAGCAAACATTGCATGAAATGTTGGAACAGACACTAATATTGTCTTTCCGTCTGCACACCATCCCTTCGCAAATGACATACCTATACGAACACCTGTGAAACTACCTGGTCCCTCAGAAACAGCAATCACTGATATTTGTTCAGATTCAATGTCTAAATCCTTCATTGCTCTACGAATCAATTCAGCAAGCAATGCATCATGCATATTCGGTATATGAATCACATATTCAATGAGAGCATGACCATGTACTGCATCATGGATGGCAATTCCACATAGCTTGCCTACGGTTTCAATTGCAAGTAGATATGACTGCTTCATTGTCATTGAATGGAAAACTCATTACGTATTATTGTTTCTATCAATTGGATGGCTTGATCATTGACATTCAATAAATGTAAAGGAAGATGAAGGAATACCATATCCGATTCATCATCGATGACACCTAACACTGGTGATCCCGACCATTTTGGATTTTCAGGTAATCTATACACTGCTTTGGCATTAGCTTTTGGGTATAATGGATATACTAATACCGAACCCCGTTCTTTTATCAAATTTGGATATGAACTTGTTCCATGTGGTATGCCAAGAAATTCAGTTCCATTTCGAATAGCTAATGGATCGCTCGAAACTTCTTGTTTTCCAATTGAGTCAATCGGAGAAAAATCGCGTATCTCAGTTCTCATGTCTTCACTGATCGGTGTAGGTAAATCAGCAATGAATAGTACTTTTCCTCCTGATCTCATGTATTCACCAAGTGACTGCTGGGCAAGTGACATCGTAGGACTTTTATCTGTATACCAAATTACTGCAGAATATAATTTCAATGATTCAATGAACATTGGACTAATAAATGGTGGAATAGTTTTCGCAGGTGCATCGGTAGTTTTGGTTGAATGAATGTCCAAAACATCAAATCTCCCGGAAAAACCACCAGATTGAATAGCATTCAAGGCTTTGAGATAAAAATTATCTGCATCTTTGTTACCACTATCTTTTATCAATAAGATCGGTCCTTTGGATGCTTGTACAAACCATGACTTACCGGGCGAAGGATAGGCAAGTATAGTACTTGTCAATTTCCCAATATCTCGAGCTCGCATATACATTGTATTCTGTGCATTGAGTCGTAATCCATCTTTTGCACTCACACTGAATAGTCTTGTGCCTCTGGGAATGGTATTCCACCTGGCATTCTGCGATGAATCATTCAAAGACCATTCTATGGTTTCAAGAGTGGCATCACCATCCGGATCTGAAACATAAAATTTGAATGTGGCAAATGCAAAAGTAGTGTCGGGCAAAGCAACAGCAAATGCAGATTTCGCAGAAGTATCATTACCCCATGCAATGATTGGAGGTGAATTTTTGATTGGATATTGAAGTCGAGCTGGACTCGGATCTATGGCACCGATCAAAGAGGGAAAAACTTCTCCAATGTCAAAACGACCATTATTATTGATATCCGAAAATTGTACCTTTTCGCCTTCTTTTGGATATTGATTGAGAGAATTGTCAATGGCAGCAACTGAGAATATAAAATTCGTGTCGGAAGATTCCACCTGTAATGCAAATGTTGAGTCATTTTTTCTCGTGAAATACCAATCTCTTTCATTCCAAGAAATTGCATATCCAATCACCAAGCCATCCGGATCATCACCGGACCAACTTACATTCACTCTACTATTCTGTTGATTGCGAATCGTATCCAGAAAAATATTCGTTTCCGGTTGGATATTTCCATTCGGAGTCATCATTGAATCATCGCAAGAAATAAGGATGAGAGTGATGTACATTGACAAAATAATTGTGAAAATTCTCATTGTTTTCCTTTCCTACTGACTGCAGCGGCGATGGTAAAAGCGGAAACAGATAATGCACCGGATTCTAATAGTGTTTCTGCACATGCCTCAAGGGTTGAACCGGTGGTCATTACATCATCTATCAGCATTAATCGCTTACCACGAATATTCTGATTATTGTGTACGCGAAATATTCCATGTACATTTTTATTCCGTTCCATGGAAGTAAATTTTGTTTGCGTTATGGTATATGTTGTTCTTTGTAATGCTTGAATCACTGGGATCTTTGTTTGCGATGAGATGCCATCTGCAATTGATTGTGATTGATTATACCCTCTTTCTCGAAGTCTCGCTGTATGTAAAGGAACGGGAAGGAGGGCATCTATTTCTATGTCAGGAACTTGTAATCCAATATATGCACCAAAATCGAATGCCATTTGTTGTGCAAAGCCATATTTGATGGCATATATAGCACGTTGAATAGGTGCCTCATGATGAAAAGTAAATGCACTTCTCACCGAGAACATAAAAGTATCAGTAACTGAATGTGTATATAATGTATTGAGAAGGACATCATCTTTCGGTGCAATTTCAAACATATACAAACATGAATCACAAATTCTGTGAATTCTTGTTGTTCCTTTGATATGAATTTCACAAATCTCACAATGTATTGGTGCTAATGCTTCCAATACAGAATCAGTGAGGTGTGTTAGGTATTCATTTCGCAGAATGTTCTTCATGCTATGTCATTCATTTTCAAATGAGAATTTCAATCTTTGCGCTATGGACTCTGGAAGTGTAGGAATGATTCTCCTTGGAATGAGCATACCGGAAAGTGAAGTAATATCACCGAAAACTCTCTGCTTTAATGCTGTATGCGCCAAGTAATGGAAGCCACTGGAACCGCCGGTCCCAATTCTTGAACCTATCATTCGCATGGTCATGGATGCATGGCGATAACGCCATACAGAGAGTGTTTCATCAAAAGCACAAATTGCTTGTATCAATGCATTTGGATGAGTGAGAAGAGGAAAATCTCTATACAATTGAATGAAAAGAGCAGCCAAAGTAGCTTTATGAGACAATCTTCTCTCTCCTTTTTCAATGAGTTCCATATAGGTATGTTGATCAAAAAGTGAGTTAAAACTACTTTCTGCCTGATCAATAGACTGCAATCTGATGATGCGCTCTTCATCGGTGAGAATTGCATGCTCGGCAATATCAGCTCTGTCTTTGGCATAGGTTGCTGATACTGCAGACTTGTATTCTTGCCAAAAAAGATACTCCTCAGTTTCCAAAAAAGGAGTATGCTCTAACCATGTTTGAAGAGCTTCAAATAATGTGGTTTTTCCTTCAGCTTGCTGTACAAGTTTCTTGTCAAAGTCTTTCATTGCTGTCAAGAATGAACGATTCATTCTCTTTTCCTGAGTCAATCCTAGTCTCATTTCCAATACTCGAAATTGGACTGATTGAAAACCACTCGCGGGATGCAGGAGATCTCGAAAGTCCATGAAGTCTAGTGCAGACATAGTTTCCAAAATCGTAAACTGTTCCATGCTCATCCGAAGAATTGACTCCATTCTATGAAGCCGATGAACACATGTGGAAACTTCATTTTCCTGCACAGACTTTTGAGATAGGAGAGAGATGACTGATTCGAGTTCAAACATGATTTGCTTGAACCATAATTCGAATGCTTGATGTGTAATGATGAACAGCATCTCATCATGAGCTTCAATACCGGCTTTGTCACTTTTAGGAAACTGAGCTTCTAAAATTTTATGTAATTGAAGATATTCGGAATAATAGACCGAATCGTCATGGGTCTGGCTCATAATATTATGGTATATATTTAATAGAATCGCCTAAAATCAGAAATGCTGTCATGCACTTGCATGAGGCCTAACTTATATTTGCAAATATACGACTATCCACTGCCAAAAATTGGATACGGAAGGGTTCTGAGCACGCAAATTTCCATGAATAATCCACAGTGCCCAATTTGTTCATTCAGAAAAATGAGTCAAACTCATGAATCATGGCTTAATTGAGTCAAATTTTTTCTATTTTTGTGTTCTTGCATTTTTGCGTTGAAATATCGGAGTGGCTTTATCATGTTGAAAGTTTCAATACTTGGAATGGAAGACGGTGATCATGTCATTCATGCATCATGTCCCGCAGAATCTATTCCGGAGATGTTCCCAGAGTTCACTGGTGAGGTAGTTTTTGATGGAATGGTTCAAAAACAAGGGAAACGATTGATTGTCAATGCACATGCAACCTGTAATGCAGTACTGACTTGCGATGTTTCAGGTGAAGACTTTGAAATGTTGATTGAAGCACCAATCAATAAGCATTTTAGATTGGATACTCAATTATTCAATCTTCAAACAGAAGATGATGGAGATGAAATACTCCTCAGTGAAGATGAGGAATATATTGATATAACCGAAGAGGTGAGGCAGGAATTGGCAATTCATTTGCCGATGAAGAGAGTATCACCAAATTATGTCAATGTACAATTTGAAACATTGCATCCTGAACTTCTTACAAAACAATCAGAAAATACCGGTGGAGATTCACCATTTGCAGCATTAAAACATTTGAATATTCAAAAGAATTGATTTTATCGGAGCAGTATCATGCCAAATCCTAAAAGAAGACATTCGAAATCCCGCAGAGACAAGCGTAGAACACATTATAAAGCAGTTGCACCAACAGTTGCTTCATGTGCGCATTGTGGAAGCATGAAGTTGAATCATACAGCTTGTCCTTCATGTGGCTATTATAATGGTCGCAAGATGGTTGAATTGAATAGTGGTGCTTCAGCCGAATAATTTCGCATGCGCTTCACAATTGTCGGGCGATTTCATCATTCTTCGCACTCATTATGAATCCCATTCGCATTGCAATTGATGTTATGGGTGGAGACTTTGCTCCTTTGAACGAGATTCAAGGAGCAATTCTTGCTTCTGAGAAGTTCAAGCAACAAAGTTTGAATGTGGAATTCATTTTTGTTGGAAAGAAATCCGACATTGAACAGGCAATAAAATCATTGTCCTTTCCTCATCTGCAATATTCCATTATACATGCTGATGAAGTAGTTTCAATGCATGATGATCCAACTGCAGTCATCAAATCCAAACGAGCATCCTCATTATTCATGGGGATTGATTTGCATGCTAGGGGTAATGCAGATGCATTTGTATCTGCAGGAAATACCGGTGCCGTGATGAGTACTGCAACAGTTGTACTCGGAAGGATTAAAGGCGTCAGCCGGCCGACAATAGGAACATTTCTTCCAACCCAACAAGGTCGTCCTGTTTTACTCCTCGATGTTGGCGCAACGATAGAATGCAAACCCCGTTTTCTCTATGAATATGCTGTCATGGGTGATGTCTATTCCAGGATCGTACAAGGAATCGACAAACCTAGGATTGGTCTTCTCAATATTGGCGAAGAAGCTACGAAGGGGACAGAACCAATTCTACAAACACATGCATTACTTACAGAAAGTACAGTGAACTTTATTGGAAATGTCGAAGGACGCGATGTACTGGCCGGCACTGCTGATGTAGTAATTTGCGATGGATTCATTGGGAATATCGTATTGAAATTTGCCGAGAGCATGCTTGGATTGCTCAAAGCAAAAATTAAAGGATATGCAAGTAGTGGCATCCTAAAAAAACTGATGGTGATGTTCATGCTTATTCCTTTGAAAAAGATTTTGAAAGACTTTGATTATCAAGAATATGGTGGCGTACCGCTTCTCGGAGTAAATGGTGTGGTTATTATTGGACATGGTAAATCAAGTCCACTTGCCATACAAAATATGCTCATAAGAGCAGTTGAAGTCATTCGCGGTGATGTGAATGCATCCATCAAACAAGCTTTGATGGAAAAACAGGATTAATTCCCCAATACTGAAGATTTCTATGTCAGTTTACATATCATCTATTGCTCACTTTGTGCCACCTGATGTCTTTACGAATGCATATTTCGAAGACAAGATTGATACATCTGATGAGTGGATCAAAACGAGAACAGGTATTTCAGAGAGAAGATTTCAGACTGAAGGGCAACTTTCTGACATGCTTTTGCCAGCAGTTGAGCAATGTTTAAAAGAGCGAGGAATAGGACCTGAGGAGATTGACTGTGTCATCGTTGCGACAATCACACCTGATAATCTATTTCCATCTTGTGCGGCAACTTTACAAGCAAAAGCCGGGATGACAAATGCATGGGGATATGATGTGTCCGCAGCATGTTCAGGGTTTTTATATGCGCTCATGACAGGTGCAGGACTGATCAAAGGTGGAACGTGTAAGAAAGTACTCGTTTGTGGTGGTGATAAAATGAGTTCTATTTTGAATTTCAAAGATCGCACCACATGTATTCTCTTTGGTGATGGTGGTGGCGTTGCCTTGCTTGAAGCGAGTGATGATGATACCATTGGTATTCAAGACAGTATTCTGCGCATGGATGGAAAGGGAGGTCAATTTCTATACATGAGTAATCATGGTGATGGAGCAAAAGCACCATTCGAGGAATATCCCGATGAAATCAAAGAACGCTATGTGATTCAGGATGGTCAATCTGTCTTCAAATCAGCGGTAGTCGGCATGGCAGATGTATCAGCAGAAATCATGGAAAAAAACAATCTTACTCCTGAAGATATTTCTTGGCTTATACCTCATCAAGCAAATCTCAGAATCATAGATGCTACAGCAAGAAGAATGGGATTAGACCCCTCGAAAGTGATCATAAATATTGATAAATATGGTAATACCACTGCAGGTACTATTCCAATCTGTTTATCCGAATTACATCATGAAGGCAAGATGAAGTATGGTGATAAAGTCATACTTGCCAGCTTCGGTGCCGGTTTTACCTGGGGCAGCATTCTCTTGACATGGGGGATTAAATCATGAGTTCGATGGCATGTATTTTTTCCGGTCAAGGTTCTCAGTATGTTGGTATGACTTCTGATATCATCAGAGACTTCCATGTATCTGCTGAACGAATGAAGCAGGCATGCGATATTGCCGGATTTCCTCTTGATGAGATTTGTTTTCTTGGTCCTGCAGATGTATTGAAAGAAACTCGATATACGCAGCCCGCACTGTTCGTGCATGAAGCAATCATTTGGGATTTGGTGAAAGAGAATATTCATGCGGATGCATTTGCGGGACATTCACTTGGTGAATATTCTGCTTTATATGCAGCCGGAGTGATTTCATTTGAGGATGCCATGAAATTGGTGGTTCTACGGGGTTCATTGATGTTCTCCGCAGGTAATTCTCAACCGGGTACAATGTTCGCGGTCATAGGAATGAATGATGAATCTGTGATTGCATTGTGTAATGAACTTTCCGGAGACGAAGGAATTATTGTTCCTGCAAATTTTAATTCGCCGGGACAAGTAGTATTATCCGGAGATGCAGCATATCTCAGAGAAAAAGCACCCTTGTTTAAAGAGGCCGGAGCACGCATGGTAACTGAATTACAAGTAAGTGGTGCATTTCATTCGCCTTTGATGAACTCCGCATCTGAAGAATTAGGAAAAGCAATAGATTCCGTGGTTTTTCATAAGCCAAGCAAACCTGTCTATCCAAATGTAACTGGAAAGGCAGTTCAAGATCCTGCAGAATTAAAAAAACTCTTACTTGATCAATTGACCTCTCCTGTATTGTGGGCACAAAGCATGAAAACAATGCATGAAGATGGGATACAATCATTCAAAGAAATTGGACCTGGTAAAGTATTGCAAGGTTTGGTAAAGAGAACAATTTCAGATTCCGGAATAACAATTGGTGGTATAGATACATCCCATGACATTCAAGCATTACTCGGTTTAGGAGCATAAATGGACAATTTCCAAAAAGTCGCACTCGTCACAGGCGGATCACGTGGAATCGGTGAAGCAATCGTAAAAAGATTGGCTTCAGATGGATTTATTGTCTACGGTACATATAATAGCAGTCCGGAAAAAGCAGAAGCAATAGCTGAGTCGCTTCGTTCTGAGGGCAAACAAGTACATTTTAAGAAAATGGATATTTCATCAGATGAATCCATCCGTGCCGGAATCGAGGAAATCGTAGCCGAATCCGGCAGAATAGATGTATTGGTTAATAATGCGGGTATCACTAAAGATACTTTGCTCATGCGTATGACCGAGCAGGATTGGGATGATGTCTTAAATACAAATCTCAAAGGTGCATTTCTTTGCTGTAAAGCCGTGGCAAGACCAATGATGTCCCAGCGTACCGGAAGAATCATCAATATCAGTTCCATTGTGGGATTGAGAGGCAATGCCGGACAAGTCAATTATTCATCCTCTAAAGCAGGTATGATTGGTTTGACCAAATCCCTTGCACAAGAACTTGCATCTCGTAATATTTTAGTAAATTGCATCGCTCCGGGTTATATTGAAACAGATATGACGGATAAATTGAATGATGATCAGCGTAAAGCATTTGCGGATAAGATTCCACTTAAGAGAGCTGCAAAGCCGGAAGAAGTGGCAAATGTAGTCTCCTTTTTTGCCAATGCTGATTCAACCTATGTAACCGGACAAGTTATCGCCGTCGATGGCGGTTTGGCAATGTAAATATCTTTTTTGTTCATTCTATTTCTGAGGTTCCCTCATGGCTGCCGTTGCAGACAAAGTTAAAGAAATCATCGTCACAAAGTTGGGCGTTGAAGAATCACAAATTACTCCAAGCGCATCCTTCACCAATGATCTTGGTGCTGATTCTTTGGATACGGTTGAATTGATCATGGAATTTGAAAGAGCATTCAATATCACGATCGAAGATTCTGATGCCGAGAAGATACAAACAGTTGGTGATGCGATTTCGTATTTGGAATCACACGCTTCCTGATTGGTTGCTTTCCCTTGATATTCTTAGAATATCTTTTTGTAAGCTCATGAACAGCCACTGATCCGGTATCCATTCCAGGAGATGTGGCTTTTGTTTTCCATGTGGCTTTTATTTTTTCTATGAGATAGCACAATGCCAAGATATGATTATCCAACCATCGTGGTGACCGGAGTAGGAGCGGTTACGCCGATAGGGAATACAGCGCAAGAGTATTGGACAGGGATGATGAATGCAGCCAATGGCGCAGGTCCCATCACACGTTTTGATGCAGAGAAATTTGACACACGCTTTGCATGTGAAGTCAAGAATTATGATCCACTCTTGCATATCAATCGAAAAGAAACGCAAAGAATGGACTTATTCACCCAATTTGCCATTAGTGCTTCAGCAATGGCGGTGGAAGATTCAGGAATTGATTTTGAAAAAGTAAATAGAGAAAGAGCAGGAGTCATTATTGGTTCCGGAATAGGCGGAATGTGGACATATCATCATCAACAACAGAATTTGTATGATAGAGATGGTAATCCCGATCGAATCTCTCCTTTCTTTGTACCCATGTTGATTAGCGATATTGCTGCAGGACATGTTGCAATTCGATATGGTCTGAAAGGACCTAATTATGCCACAGTTTCTGCATGTGCAACGTCCAGCCATTCAATAGCAGATGTACTCATGATCATGCAAAGAGGTGATGCTGATGTCATGCTCGTTGGTGGAAGTGAAGCAGTTGTTTGCCCAATGGGTATTGGCGGATTCAATTCCATGAAAGCCCTTTCGACACGCAATGATGATCCCATGACAGCCAGTAGACCATTTGATCTTGGTAGAGATGGTTTTGTTATGGGCGAAGGAAGTGGTGTGATGGTGATAGAAACGCTTGAACATGCCATGAATCGTGGTGCCGAAAAGATTTATGGCATACTTGCAGGTATTGGATTAACTGATGATGCATTTCATATAACACAACCAGCCCCCGGTGGTGAAGGCGCTGTGCGTTCCATGAGATTATGCGTTCAAGATGCAGGATTAGCATTGACTGACATCGATTATATCAATGCACATGGAACTTCAACTCCATTTAATGACAAAAATGAATCTGCGGCTATCAAAACAGTGTTTGGCGATCATGCATATAAAATGGCAGTAAGCTCCACAAAATCCATGACAGGACATTTACTTGGAGCTGCGGGCGCCATTGAAGCCATTGCAACAGTATTGGCAATGAAGCATTCCATGGTTCCACCTACAATCAATTATTCTACCCCTGATCCGGATTGTGACTTGAATTATGTTCCAAATGCACCAGTTGCAAAGCCGATCAAAGCAGCAATTAGCAATACATTCGGCTTTGGAGGACATAATGCTTCCATATGTTTCAAGGCATACGAAGGTTGATGAAATCAACAATTCTTTTCAGGCAGGTTGGATTCTCATATTCAACCTGCTTTCTTATGTAGTGATACTATCATGAAAGCCCCTGTTATCGTTCAACAGATTTATGAAAATTTTTTCCGATTGCCCACATTTAAACGCAATCCGAAGAAACCTCAATTTCCCATACAAGGATTGATAAATAAGGCAAAGAAATCTGAACTTGAACAATCACTAGGAATTAAAATTGATCATGTAGGATATTTCGAACAGGCATGTACACATCGTTCTTATTTGCAAGTACATCCTGAAATACCCATCATTGCAAATGAACGGTTGGAGTTTTTGGGTGATGCAATTTTGGGGATGGTCATAGCCGAATATTTGTTCTATCACTATGAACAAGATCATGAAGGGGAATTGACAAAAATGCGCTCTTGGCTTGTGAATAAAAAGTCCCTTGCGCATTGTGCAAGATCCATGAATCTTGAACGTTTTTTATTGCTGTCTTTTAGTGCTGAACAATCATTGCAAAAGGGAAATGAGACAATTTTGGCAGATGCCATGGAAGCCGTCATAGCCGCTATTTATCTTGATTCCGGCTTACAACAAGCAAGAGCGTTTATACTCGAGAAACTCATCCCCATGCTCACGAATGAAATGATCATGAAAGACTCGAATTTCAAGAGCATTTTATTGGAATTAGTTCAATCGCAAGGCAAAGAAGCTCCACGGTATTCTGTTATTGAGTCAAAAGGACCTGATCATGAAAAAGAGTTTCTTGTTGCCGTTTATGTCTATGGTGAGGAATTAGGTCGGGGATCAGGAAAAAGTAAAAAACAAGCTGAACAAGAAGCGGCACATCAAGCCTTGGAGTTTGTTCTTCGAGAGCATGCTATCATTCCCGATATTGACAGGAAATAACCAAAGATGAATCATCCAGTATATGATACATTGAGTCTTGCTTGGCAGGCACTCAGTACAGCAACATCAGTTTTGATCTCAGCTCATATTGACCCTGATGGAGATTCAATCGGAAGCAGTTTGGGTTTATTGCATATTCTCCGCTCCCAAGGTATTCAAGCGCATATTGTACAAGAGCATCCTATTCCAAAGAATCTACAGTTTTTGCCACATGATTCAGCATTCATACAGCATGATGATCCTGATATAGCGCATATTGTTTCAACTACAGATGCTTGGTGTATCCTTGATTTGAATGCTCCACAACGATTGGGCCCTCATATACTTCCATTGTTTGAACAATATTCCGGAGAGGTCTTTCTTTTTGATCATCATGTAAATCCTATATTGAAGGCGCAGTATTCGAATGTGATTATTGAGTCTTCATCCACATGTGAAATCATTGCAAGAATGGCATTAGCAGCACATCTAGAAATCAATGCACAAGCAGCGGAATGTTTGTATACGGGCATCATGACGGATACGGGAGGATTCAGACATTCACGTACAAATGCTGATGTGATGCGTTTGGCCGCCACTTTGATTGAATCCGGAGCTGATCCGGTCAAGATTTATGATAAAGTGATGAATGCTCAATCTCTTGCATCAATGCAATTGCTTGGATTGGCTCTATCTCATCTCTCTATTTCTCATGAAGGAACATTGATCCTCATGATTATTCGACGTGAACAATTACATGGTTACAGTTCAGAAGACTTAGAAGGTTTTGTTAACTATACTTTGAGTATTGATGGGGCAAAGATAGGAGGACTCATCACAGAATGGGAAGATGGTATTGTTAAAATGTCATTACGGTCCAAACCAACTCATGAAGTTCGCAGTATCGCTGAATATTTCGGTGGTGGTGGACACATGCAAGCTGCTGGTGCACGTGTTCGACAAGGAAACCTAGAAGAAATAGTTGGAAAAATTCAAGAATTAGTCAAGATCTAAGATTATCTTGCTAATATCGTAATCCATACTGTTTCTCCTCTACGCAAGAATCCAGGTGATCTTGTGATATCCGGTTCAATGAAAATATCTTGATCAGATATATTGGGGTCTCTTTCAAATCCATTTGATATCTCTAGGATCAAGTCATATTCCATGGCGAGTATTTTTGCTTGATTCAATGTGATTCCCGTGAAAGCCACAAGGTCAATACCCGGTGGACCCTGACTGACAATCAATGAAATACTTCTTCCATATGGTATTTTACTGCCCGGCGCGATTGATTGTTCCAAGACAGTACCATACGGTTTATCTTCATCTTCTTTGAAGATTGTCTCTCCAACTTGTAAACCTATGCTCAGTAGATTTAACAATGCATCTCTATCTGTTTTACCAATGAGATATGGAACCAAAACCTTTTCTATACCTCTACTTACAGTGATATACATTCTCCGTCCTTCACGAACTTCAGAACCTGCAAATGGTAATTGACTGATGATCCTTCCTTTAGGAATTGTTTCGCTATAGACTTCTCTTACTTCCGCAACTCGCAATTTTGCATCACGAATGATTGGATCTGCTTTTGATAATGTCAATCCCGTTATATTTGGAACTTGGACAACTTTAATTGCATGCACGAATGGTGGCATCACAAATGTGTCTATGATCCAAAGAATTGTGAATAGTACGATGAGAACGATGCCAAGCGTAATTGCTACTTGTTTCATCCCGATGCGCTGATGTAAAAAGTCTCGTATCATGTTTCCTTTACATACTTAGCCCTAGGCAAAAAAGACAATGCAAATTAGTAAAATCATCATACTTGCCCTAATCTCCATGCAAGTCTTTATGCAAATAACTATTGAGGCAAGAGTTCTGACGAGTGGCAAAGGCAAGGGATATGTACAGTTATCCGCTGGTTCAATTTCGGGGTCGAGCTATTTTGAAGAAGATGGAAATAGAAGAAGTGGCGAATATGATAGTCTTGCATTTAGCAATTATACATTTGATTTTACCGGAACAATGATGAGTCTGGAAGCTGAATATGGAGTATCAGATGCATTCACCATCTTCACAAATATGCCTTTTGGAGCATATACGCTTACCGAGAAATTTGTTACCGATTCAATCGGAAATCGCCCAATCAGAACTCAATTACAGAGAACGCTCCTTTCATGGTTTGGAGTCGGTGCAAGATATCAATTGTATAATGGACCATTGACTGCGACCATTGTTGGAGAATATAGACTACCTCCATATACAGGAGTGCCCAATGATCAGAAAGAAGTGTTTCTTGGTGGTGGATCAAAAGAGGGGATACTGGGACTCACTATTGAAGTGCCATTTGAAAAAAGTTGGATCGGATTACAAGGTTCTCTATCACTAAGAGACAATAATTGGAATGATCGTTTTTTCATCCATGCAGAAACCGGCTTTTCTTCAGTTGAGAGAACTGCCTTGACATTTTTTATTGATATTCAACAACCATTGGGTGCGGAAAGAGATTTTCCTGAATTCGAGATAAGGAAAATATATCCCGCAGAGTTTTTTACTTCAGCAGGAGCTTCATTTTCAGTCACATTACCTGATGGACTGAGATTTGAAGCAATGTATAATTTGCGCTTACTGGGTTCCAATGCATGGAGCTTAGGTACTGTCATGCTCAGCGCGGGATATGCTTTCTAATGCCTTCTATACTTGAAATAATGGGATTCATTACAGGTATTGCAGGAGTTTATCTTACAATACAACGTTCCCCTTTTTGTTGGCCGGTTTCCGGTTTGAATGTCTTGCTCTATGGGAAGATTTTCTATGATGCAAGACTCTATGCTGATATGGGATTACAAGCCATATTTTTTGCATTCAGCATCTATGGTTGGATTGCTTGGACAACTAATGCAAAAAGTTATGAGCCCGATGCTTCTCCATTGAAAGTCAAAAAAAGCTCATTCGTAGAATTGTTGATTGGCTTACTTATAACATTTCCTAGTGCAATGCTCATTGGATACGTATTAATGAGCCAAACGAATGCAGATGTTCCATATATTGATTCAATACTCGCCTCATTGAGTATTTGGGCACAAATCCTTCAAACCAGAAAAAGATTGGAGAATTGGTATCTATGGATTGCTGTGGATGTAGTGTATATATTTATCTATGTTCAAAAAGAACTCTATCTATCCTCAATGCTCTATCTAGTATTTCTCATTCTAGCCATCAGAGGAGCAAAAGAATGGCGAAAAGTATTATGGTTTTCCGCCAAAAACCTTGCGTAATAATGCGGAAGCTTGACCAAGCGGATCTTTTCTAATAAGTTTTTCCTCACTTGCAATGGTAAAGAACAAGCCTTCCAGTGCTTTCTCTGTGACATATTGCGTAAGATCTGGATTAATCTTCTTGACAAATGGGATCTTATTGTATGCATTCATGACTGTTGACCAGTGTTTTGTGGCATCAACCTTATCAAGAGAGCCTTCAATGACAGGTCTGAATGCTTTTGTCAAAGCCAATGTTGTTGATTGCTGCAAAAATCTGGTCCCTGCGATACTATCTCCTTTGACAATTCCGATTGCATCTTGAAAAGACATAGTAGTAATTGCATCAACAAAAATTGGTAATGCCTTTGTGGCTGCATCTTCTGCGGCTCTATTGAGAGATAATACTGCATCATCAACTGTTTTTCCCATCCCAACTTTTCTCAATGTGCTTTCAATGTCTCTCGCTTCCTGAGGAAAGGGAATTTTGATGAATTGATTACCAAAATATCCGTCTTGTTTTGAAACTTCATTCGTACCCTTGGTAATACCATTTTGCAATGCTTCTTTAAGAGCAGAAACAGCTTCTTGTTCAGTAAATCCACCAATGGAACTTTCGCCTTTCAAGAGTGAATTGGCTTTCTTCTTGAGTGCATCAAATAGTTGAGCTTGTAAAGATTCAACATTCAATTGAAGACCAATCAATACAAGCAAAAATGCTAGTTTGTGTGAGCTTTTCATTTGATAACCCTTAGTGATGATGAGAATAATCGTAAAACTATGAATATGTATGAACATTTGAAAGGAAAGAGACTTCTTGCTCTGGATATTGGCAAGAAAAGGATTGGTATCGCTGTATGTGACATGTTACACATAACAACAACTCCTCTCTTAACTCTTGAAAATACACAAGCGGCTATTCAAGAGATCATTGCAATTGCAAAGTATGAACAAGTGGGTGCTATCATCATCGGAATTCCATCTGAATCGACCGGACAACAAAATGCTATCATCAAAGAAATCACTAAGTATCAGCGATCATTGATGGATGAACTTACGATAGATATCATTTTGCAGGATGAATCATTTAGTTCAAAAAGAGCAGTTGAATCCTTGATTGCATCAGGTCGTACAAAAACACATAGAAAAGATAAATCCATGATAGATAAAGCAGCCGCTGCAATCATCCTTAGATCATTCCTGGATGAACATGATGTATAACTCCTTGCAAATAATCTTCTTTCTTAGTTTGATAGTACCATTATCGTTGTTTTCACAAATACAAAAGAACGGTTCATCACTCTATCCAACCTTGGAATCCAAAAGAGAGCCACTGTATATAGAAGTCAGGGCACTCCATCATGCATCCGATGATTCAATGACAATCCTAGCGATGTTTCGCATACAATATGATGCATTGCTGTTTGAAAAATCCCAGTCATTTCGAGGAGAATATTGTGCATTCCCATCTTTGGAAATAGAATCCAAGGATAGCGATGGCATCATTAAATCCCGTATTCAATGGAAAGATTCCGTGTTTGCCTCCAATTATGAACAAACAAATGCTGAATCTCTCTATGCCTTTGGGATGCGTGCAATCACTGTTGGGAAAACTAGCTATACTGTGTCTATTGCTCTGCTCGATAAAGGACATATCATAAAAAAAATACGAATTCCCAAAGTTGCATTGCAAGAATTTGCCAGCCCATTATTTACATCCGAAAATCCATTTTCCGATGCCTTCCGTCCCGATATATTCAATGGAAACATTCCTTTTTCTTCTAAAAAACAATATGCCATCTTCCAATTATCATCAAAAGTGAAGAATTATTCTGCATCTTTAATCCGACAAAGAGCAAATGAAGAATATGCAAAACATGTTAAATCTGTTTCGACTACGAGAACTGAAATTCGTTCAAATCTTACGATCATGCCTGAATTCAATGAAGAATCAGCTTCCTCTCGTCCAATTCCACTTTTGATACAAGAAGCAAAAGGAATGAATCTATTGATTGTGCAATTTCCCGATAATGTCATCGCACCGGGTAGATATTCACTCCTATTATATCATAGTGAACAAAAGGGAAAACAAGATTCCATCCGTTTTGATTTTGCTTGCCAATGGGAAGAGATGCCAAAAACATTGATCAGCGCTGATTATGCAAGACAAACAATGAAATATCTCCTGAATGATGCTGACTTTGATAAATTATCGGGAAGCACAGATCTCGACATTCGGAAGAATATCATTGATTGGTGGAAGAAAAATGACCCCACACCATCTACCATATATGATGAACCGATGGCGGAGTATTTTCGAAGAGCGGATCGTGCTTTTACGGAGTTTCAAACAATCAATGAATCCGATGGTATCATGACCCAAAGAGGGAAGATAGCCCTGCTCTATGGTTTTCCAAAAGAACGAGAGATTGAGATTCCTAGTCAAGGATTAAAGAAAGAGATATGGCTCTATCCACCTCCTATCAATAAACGTTTTATTTTTCAGCAAGAATCAGGGAAGAATTTCGCATTGATCGCGATTGAAGATGTGAAGTGATTGTTTATGGTCTAGATAGACAATGATTCCGCACATAACCCATAGAAATGATTCAAAGAGCATGGATTCTTGTACTGGATCCACTGCATACATTGTATATGTGAACATCATCAATGAACCTATCATCAATATGCTTTGCTTGTGAATCATTGCTGCAAGAAATATCACAGGAATGAAATACCATGGATGCACTTTTGCTGAGATAAGCACTGTGATCAACAATATTGAGTAGAGCGATTGGACAAGGGTTCTCTTTCTGATAAATGTATGGATGCTCATCGCAATGATTGAGACTATACGAATGAACGTCAGCACTTTGGGAGCCACAAGCCACCATTCATGAATATGAAGGGATTCTAGGAAGAATCGCAAGCCATAGAGTATTACTCCATTGAAATATGTTCCCTGATAGAATTGTAAGACAGATATATATCCCTGTATGGCTGTGAAATTTCCAAGCATTATTCCCCAAAACCATGGCGCACTCGATAGAATCACTATGAGAATCGCGCCTATAATCATTGAACATATAGTGTTGAGTTTCCTTGCTTGAATCAAGAATGGAATGATGAGTACAATTGGATAGAGTTTTATAAGACCCAATATGGCGCACATTCCCCCAATGAAAATATTCCTAGTATGTGATGCTGTTTCTCTAAACAGCATGATTGAACCAATGATGAAAGGCAATAGTAATAGTTCACTATGTGCCTGACCAATACCTTCCACTGCCGTCATTGGAATAGCGAGATAGAAGAGTATTGGTAACAAAGAATAATTTTGTTGTTTGAGCCAACGATAAAGAAGTGCAAGTCCCAAGAATTCAGAACAAAAAAGTATTGCCTTCCAAATCAGTATTGTAGTCGATAATGAATTTGACAATAAGGATGAAATCCATGCCGAGATGGTCATGAATATCGTAGCAATTGGAGGATAGATATTCTGATACGGTTTGAATGCCATGAATGCATATGCGGAATCTCGTAGATATGTAAGAGATGCATCATCAGCTTTCAATGCATAGAGATTTTCACCGGCGAGAGTGGCTTTTCCATAAAATACATATCCAAAGATATCATCGGAGAGCCAAGGATACATAAAGAACATGGCAACTCTTGAGAACAGAAAGAGCGTGAAGAGTGCTGGTACTGAGCCAAGTATATCTGCTTTCCGAAGAAGTAGAAGTCCAAAGAGTGCATGAATTCCATATACCCCCAAAAACATCTGCATATTGACTGCATTTCTTTCAGCGGGAATGAATGCATAGACCATGAAACCCAAGAGATAGATCGAGAAGATAATCCACGGGCTTTTGTGTTTGGTCACATCAATAGACATTCAATAATTCAACTTCAAAGATCAATGTGGAATTGGCGGGAATAGAACCAACAGCTCTTGATCCATATCCCATTTCAGGAGGAATTTCAAGTTTTCTTTTTCCGCCAACTTTCATGGTTGAAAGTCCTACATCCCAACCTTTGATGACTTCCGATGTACCTATACGGAAAGAGAATGGTTGATTGCGTTCACGTGAAGAATCAAAGACTTTGCCATTGGTGAGTGTGCCAACATAATGTACAGTGACTGTACTACCAAAGGTAGGCTGAGCACCATTGCCAAGCGTAATATCAGTAATCTTCAAATTGGGATAATTTGCAGGGTCTTCCAATGTGATGGACTCACAGGAGACAAGAAAGAATGTAAGAAGAAATAGTAAGACTGCATTTTTCATATGATTTCCCATAAAAAAAAGCCTGTTTCCAAATAGAAACAGGCTTTTGGAGATATGTTTGTGTCAATCAATCAACACTGCATTATCCATATTGATTTCTTTGCGAGTATCAATGATGGTTGGCTTTGTGTTTTCAATTTGTTCTTGGATTGTCATAAGTGCTTTTAAAAGTGCCTCGGGGCGTGGAGGACAACCCGATACATAGGCATCAACTGGAATGAACTGATCAATGCCTTGCACGACAGAATAGCTTCTGAACATACCACCCGAGGATGCGCAAACGCCCATGGAAATACACCATTTTGGTTCGGGCATTTGATCCCAAATTTTCCGTACAACCCAGCTCATTTTATAGGTTACAGTTCCCGCAACAATCAATAAATCAGATTGACGAGGAGTAAAACCAAATTTTTCGGAACCAAATCGCGCACTATCGAAACGGGGACCTGCAAATGCCATCATTTCAATAGCACAGCAGGAGATGCCCATCGGCATTGGCCATAATGAATTTCTTTGTGCCCAACTAATGGCGGCATCAACCGTTGTGGTTAAAAAACCGTCTTTTGTCAATTGATCTATTGCCATTCCAAACCTCCTTTTTTCAAGACATAAATGTAACCTGCAAAAAGCAATACCATGAAAAGTGCCATCGCAGTCAAACCAATCATACCCAATTCTTGGAATTGAATGGCCCATGGATACATAAATACAATTTCAATGTCGAACAGAATAAAAAGCATCGCCACAAGATAAAACTTCACGGAGAAACGCTCTCTTGCGGTTTTGATCGGCTCCATACCGCATTCATATACACTGAGTTTTTCTTTGGATTTATTCTTTCGAGGACCGACAAATTCCGCAATGAGGATATTGGTTAATCCAAATACGAAACCTACTGCAATCATAAGAAAGAGTGGGAGATATTGTTCAAGCATGAATGCGATCCATTGTATGAGGAAAATGCTTGGCAAACTTACTTTTTTTTTGCCGTCTTCGCAAAAGAAAACAATGGGAAATTACACCATTGTTCCCATATATCTTTGAAGTCTTGGAAATGCTTGAAAAATAGGGAATAAGAGGAGAATTTGGAGCCATTCCACATCTAATTTGAATCGAATATTTGAGGCTTGCGTTAGGGAATATACACAAGACACATAGAGAATAGTCCACATGATGAGTCTGAGAAACTGTTGATTTTCGGTCGAAATTGTCGAATCCTTGCTATATACAAGAACAAATGAAAGGAGAAATCCAATTCCAAGAATTATCTGAGGGAGTATTCTTGCTAGAATGAGAGCAGGAGACCACATTTCATTGCGATATCTGTCCGGTATCATCCAAAATTCTGCACTGCGATGAAGGGAGCGTTCGATATAGAGCGGAAAGTGTTCACGTAGTTGTCGTAAAACGATTGGTTTATAGAGCTTCTCCATTTGCACATCATTCATGATAGATCTTGCTGATTCGATGCGTGCTTTTTCTTGAGCATGTACATCATTCTGCATTCCTTCATAGAGATTCATCCACATTGGAGATTTACTAGGAATGAATGATTCAAATGTCATTGCATTGCGAATGGTCCAAGGGGCGAATATCACAATAGCTGTGAGTAATAGGGAAATGATCTTGCCTCTCCCAACATAAAAGAATTGCAATGCGATAATTCCAGGAATCAGAATCGGTTGTGATAATGCGGTGAGCCATCCGATGAACATTGGAATAAATATATGTATACGTCCTACCCTAGACATTTCCGAAAAATACCAGAAACAAATAAAAAGTGGGATGGTGATGGAGGTTGTTTCCAATACGAATGGATAGTACAGATATGAGGGGTGTAAAGTGAAGAGTACTGTTGCTGGAAATGCAAATGTGGTTCCGAACCGTATTGTGACTGCTTTATAAAAAAGTACAATTGCACAAAACCAAAGTATATGTTGCAGAGCAGAAGCAATGAATTTCCCATCATTACCTAAGATTGCCCATGGAGTTAGAAAAAGTGGATAGACAGGAGTTTTTAAAGCTGTTGGACCATGGGAAAGTGAATATCCATTTCCATCGGCAATATATTGTGCAATGTACCAATCTTCAATTGCATGTGGATTGATTGGAATGCCAAAAAGTAGAATAAGCTTAATGATGAGAATACAGGCAGATAACCAAATAATCAATCTGAATTGACTCGAATCTTTCCAATCATGGAAGAATGTGGAAATCATCGGATGATTCCATATTGATGATACAGTACATGTAAATGCTCATGCACTTTTTCATATGAATGATAATCATGTACCCATTGTTTACCTTGTTTGCCAAGTTGATGACATAGTTCTGGCGATTCGAATAATTGAACAAGTGCATCTTCGAGATCTTGAGCAGTATTTGCAATGATGAATGGATTTTCCGGAAGCCAATTGGCATATTCATCTGTCATATTAGTGATAGTCGGAATGCCCATTGCTAGTGATTCAATTCCTGCTTTTCCATATCCAGTCCCACCAAAAGTACCACCTACTTGATCAATTGAAATTGTACATTGTGACTTCATTGACAAGACTTCATGTCTGGGAAGATTCTCGAGTAGATGAAATTCGAATATGAATGATTTTTTGAGCTTATCAATCACCGAAAGTATAAGTTCCGTTCCTTTGTAAAGTCTATTTGTGGGTGAATGGACGATGCGAATAGTTGAAAAATCTTTATCTGGATTCACGGCTGGTAACTCACCGGGATCATAAGGATAAAACACATATTCCAGATCATCCTTCAATGCGAGATGATCGAATTCTGATGTGAGTTTCAAGTCCGACATTTCATCCATTTCACGAATGATGCCTCTTGCTCTGAGATCGCTTCCATAATAACAAGTCACTATTGATTTACCCATCGCTTTCCATCGCTTTGCGAATCTGGAGTCGCGAGTGAAATCGAGCCCGCCATCATAGTGTATGATATCAAATGTATCGAGTTGTTCGGTTTTGATCAATTGTTCGATACTTGAAATGCGTGATCTAGTCTGGAGGGAAAAATAGAGTGAATCAATGAATGATTTCGGTCTCCAGTACATTGCATTTGTACTGTCTGCACCTTGTTTCACAAGTGAACGTGACAATCGATATGATTTTGCCAAATTGGAATGTGAGATGGGAAAATTAAGACAAATATCCTCGGCAAAACCAAGTGGATTTTTATGCAATGTAATCAGTCTGGAATGCTCACCGTAAGCTTTGTGCATGCGCATGAAATCGTATGGTACGCCGGCAAAATTCTCAGGTGCAATATGAAGAATGGATTTTTGCATCAAGAATGAAAGTACTTAACAAAAGTATCTCTGAAAATCCCTCTACTTCCAAAATTTTCCTTGAATCTGCCTAGCCCCCAATTTGGGTCCATATTGACAGTGAAAATACCAAAATCCAAATAGGCAAAACCTTGTTTGGCGGATTCTTCCATGATGGTTGCAAAGAGTAAATTCACCGCTCTATACTCTTGAAAATCATCATCATGACTAATATAAAAAGCCAAGATCACTTGTTCATTTGCCGCAAATGTACAAACTCCAGCAATCATTCGATCCTCTAAAAAAGCACCCCATAAAGCGATATCATCCGGAAATCGTTTTGCCAAATCTTGTATTTCTTCAAGAGTATGTGTCGGTTGGACGCCATGACGCATTCGTAGATTATTTTGTAGAATATCATAATAGGCAGAGTAATCCGATGATTGTCTGATCACTACACCTGACTTACGAGCTTTATTGAGGGCAGTTCTGGCTTCAGGACGAAATACGGTAATTATTGCATCCGGATTACGTAAATCAACAAGACTTGAGATTTCTCTTTTGAGATAAGAGAAACCATGTTTTACCAATGCAAAATCGAGATAATGAGAAAGATGTTTTGCATACATCATTGGAGGAATGGTTAATTGTATGCCATCGAATCCAGCAATCTTCGCATATTCCGATAGACATTCCACCATCAGATATGCATCACGAATATTGCATTGTGCAGGATAAACAAAGCCACCATAGGATGCACCTCCGTGCGAATTCAATATCCAATGTTCAGCTCTTTTTTGGCGAATGGCAGGTAATACCGCAAAGAGTTTATCATTTCGCAAAACATATAATGAATGATCTTCAAATCTACCCTCAGGATGATAGGAGAGAAATTTTCGAAGATGGAACATCGTACCATTATCGGATGTTCGCACGAAATCATCCCATACTTCATTGGATATATTTCCATCACTAAATGCATGAATGGAAATATCCGCATCAAAATTGAAGACTTTATCTGATTCTGACATATTTGGTCACAAGTGATCAATGAATGGCACAAATTTAGTGCTATGATGCAAATTCACACATTTCTTCTGAATATCCTTCATGTATCCATTAATACTCCTTCAGCAAATCATAGCTTCAAGTACGCATTTGTTTGCAAAACATGTAACATCTCTCATACATCCTTCAACAGTAGTCCTGTTCAGAGGTTTTTTCTCTGCAATAGCATATGGAATGTGGATGTTGATTACCCGTAAGACATTGAAAACAATAGATAAAACAGATATTCCTGGATTTTTTGTTTTAGGCGCGCTTAATATGCCAATCAATCAATTATTGTTCATTTGGGGTGTTCGCTATACAACTCCGGCAAATGCTTCACTTGCTTATGCTCTTACACCTGCATTTGTATTGATGATTGCTATTGCTTTTCTAGGTGAGACTTTGACGAAAAGAAAATTGTACGGTATCATTATAGCCATGGTTGGGACATTCATTGTTCTGTTCGAAAAGGGATTGGCCTTTGGAAGTGAACAGTTTTTAGGAAATATCATGGTGCTTATGGCAAGTATCTCTTGGGCGATCTATACATCTATGGGAAAACGATATGCAATGAAATATGGGGGTATATTCACTACGGGAATAAGCATGTTCACAGGTCTGATACTATATTTCCCAATAGCTATGCTTCTGCCTTTTGAGATAGATCCATCATCATATGATTCATCCATATGGTTCCAATTATTCTATTTAGGTGTGATAACAAGTGGGCTGGGTTATGGTTTATGGTATTTTGTTTTGACAAAGATGGAAGCGAGCAAATTGGCTGTATTCAATAATATTCAGCCCGTCTTAACCACAATTATGGCATTTTTTCTCTTGAATACCCTTCCAAGTGAATTTTTCATCATTGGGGCCATCATTGCCATTATTGGAGTTGTCATCACACAACTTGGATGATTCCATAACAATAAAGCCGAATACCAATCGTTTTTGAATTGTTTTTGATAGTAATACTATCATTGCTTTCTTTGGAACATTCACACATTATGAAATCAACGCTTATATCCGTCCTTGAATCTCTGACATCCATTGATAGGGAAATGTTCCCTCATCAAGTGAATGATTTTTTTGAACGTTCTTCGGATGTGATTCAAGAATCTTTGCAGACTGAATTTATTCCCGGTGCCAAATATCCATTCTGGACGAGTGGATTTATTTTGAAAGATGCAGCTAAAATCATGGGAATTAATGCATCAGTATATGTATTTGATACACATTCAATGGCAGAAACGAATGGTCCAATTCGATATCCTGCTGCGATTCCGTATTGGACAGATCAAACACAAATCAATGATTTAGATACCGCTCAGTTATGTGTACTTTTTGAGAAGACACCTGATGCATTCTTGGGCGTACTCTATCCTTCAAATAAACAGATCACCATTTCTTTATCTGAGATTCAACGATTGATTGAAGAGTATCAATCAATTCTGCGAAGAATGATACATACCCATATAATTACTCTTCTTGAAAAATATACTTTGCCTATTTCAGATGCATGTTTGCATTCAACTCCAACATCTACGCTCTTGGGATTGCATGCCATTGCACTAGAGAATACGCAAGATGAATCAGAATATGCACGATTGATATCATCTATGTTTTCCTCTGAAAAGGAACAAGAATTGTGGCTCGTTCATCCGTATTATGCAGAATGGCGTTCCATTCATCATGAAGGATTGCCAATGTTGATTGTAAACTCAAATCTTGAAGAGATGAGAGAACTAGAACAGCATATTGATACAGTTTAGATAAGTCCTGTTGAGCGTGCCTTACAGTATATCAAGTTTGAACGAAAAGACATTTATGTGATCACTATTTATGCAATCTTGATTGGTTTGGTTTCGCTAGTCACGCCATTGACGATAAATGCATTAGTGACAACAATCTCTGCAGGTGTATTTACCATGCCTTTAATTGTATTATCAGCAATCATATTTACTGGAATACTCATTGCCGGAGGAGTTGGAATTGCACAATTGTATGTTGTTGAATTGCTTCAACAGAGAATATTTGTCAATACAGCCTTTGAGATTGGGTATAAATTTCCACATGCAAAACAAGAACTCTTCAGTTCCACTTATGCACCGGAATTACTCAATAGATTTTTTGATGTCGTCACTCTTCAAAAGGGTATTCGAAAATTATTGATAGATGGACTTTCTGCTGTTGTGATTGGAGCAGCAGGTTTGGGATTACTCATATTCATCAGTCCTGAACTCCTAGCACTTGGTGTAATGTTTCTGGTCTTTTCTCTATTGCTTGTCTATGTACTCGGCAAAAATGGATTAAAAACTAGCATGGCGGAATCGAAGAAAAAATATGATGTCGCAGCATTTTTGGAAGATATGGCAAGAAGCGTTGGTTCTTTTAAACTAATTGGCTCCAATGAATATATTTTCAAAAGAATTGATATTCTTGCAAATGAATATGTGAAATATAGAAATCAACATTTTAAGATTCTCCTCAGACAACAAGTTGGTTTTACATTTATTCGTGCTGCTGTAAACACAGGTGTACTCGCGGTTGGTGGTTGGCTTGTCTTTGAAAGACAAATAACATTGGGACAATTGGTTGCCACTGAAATTGTGATTGTCACGCTTATCAATTCCCTAGAGAAGTTAACTAATCAATTGGAAGTGATTTATGATATATTGACTGCATTTGACAAAGTATCATTGGTGACTGATATTCCAATGGAAAGACGAGGTGGGGAAAAGCTCCTTGATTCTTCCAGTGGTTTGACTATTCATTGCGAACATGTTTCATTTGCTTATGATGCTCGGCCACTCTTGAAGGATATCCATTTTTCAGTTCATTCAGGAAGTCATGTTGCTCTTGTTGGTAAGAGTGGTGCAGGTAAGTCAACGCTTTCACAATTATTCTTGGGAGTTCTTGAACCTTCGATGGGAAGTATACTCATTGATGATGTGGATGTCCGAAGATTGGATCTTGCGAGTATTCGAAAAAATATAGGACTTGTATTTCCACATGATGAAATATTTGATGGAACTGTATGGGACAATATCACACTTGGAAGAGAATGGGTCACCGGCCGTGATGTAATGAAAGCAATTCGACTCACTAAGTTAGATGAAGAATTCTTGAGATTACCCAAAGGCCTGCATACAAAAGTATTATCTCATGGTAGAAACTTGTCTACAGGACAAATTCGAAGACTCATGATTGCTCGTGCGATAGTACATAAACCTAGATTATTGATTCTGGATGAAGCTTTTACCGGAATTGAAGAACACATGAAACTTGCAATCCTCAAAGAACTTAATTGTGCAGACTATAATTGGACAGTACTTTCCATAACTCATGATCCTGAAGTGCTCATGTGCTCTGACTATGTATATGTACTTGATAATGGCATCATAGCAGAGCAAGGGACTCCAGAGGTATTATCACTGCAAGAAAATTCTGTCTTACGTTCAATGTTCCCCGATTTATCGCTTATCATCAATGCGCATAAAGTATCCAATCATTCTGCAGGGAGCAAATAACGTGGATTATAGCAAAAAAAAAGGTATTACTGTTCCATTCCGTGAAAGCAAATCCGGTTTCATTGCCTCGAATGCAATATCTGCTGTTAGATCGCCCAATTCTCTTCGTATAATGGCATATATCATAACAGGAATATTGGTGTTAATTTTTATAATACTGAATTATGTCCCCTGGGTTCAAACCGTAGCGGGTAAAGGACAAGTAACCGCATTGATACCCGGTCAAAGACCTCAAAACATCAATGCTCAAATCACCGGCAGACTTGTCAAATGGCATGTGCAAGAAGGACAACATGTAGAAGAAGGGGATACAATTGCAGTCTTGCAAGATATTGATTCAAAATTTTTGGATAGTGCTTTATTGGAGAATCAACAAGCCCAATTACAAGCAATAGAAAATAGAAGAAATAGTATCATGTCACAACTTGATGCATTAAGAAAACAAATTTCTGCTGAATCCTCAGCAAGAGAAGCAAGCGTTAGGTCTTCACTTGAAAAAGTTCAACAAGCCAAGCAAAAACGAATAGCGACTGAAGAGCGAATTAAGCAAAACACTTTGGATGTATCTGTTGCAAAACAACGATTCCAAGATAGAAAAGCATTATTTGATAAAGGATTATTATCTCAGAGACAGTTTGAAAATGCGCAATTGGAATTACAAAGAGCCGAAGTTTCTTATAATAGTCAAGTTGCTGAAGTCGAGGCTTCTCGAAGAATGGAAAGCGAGGCATTGGAGAATGTGAAGAACAAAGAATCAGAAGGTACTTCTAAAATTGTAAAAGCTATGGCTGATGAGTCCAAAGCTCTGGAAACAGTAGCTTCTATAGACAATTCTCTCTTTAAGGGTAGGTCAGAAATGAATGCAATGTTCTCTCGGAGAAATGCATCCATTGTGCGCGCGCCAAGTAAAGGGAAAATTGTCAGACTCTATACTATAGGAGCAGGTGAAACAGTAAAGCAAGGAGAAAAACTAGCAATCCTTGCACCTGAAATGAATACTCCGGCCGTGGAATTGACCATATCCGGAAATGATGCTCCTTTGCTTACTAAAGGAAGAAAAGTTCGTATTCAATTTGATGGATTCCCGGCATTCATAATTCGCGGTTGGCCGGGTGCATCTGTTGGTACCTTTGGTGGTGTCATCTCGGTGATAGATGCAATTGAAGATGAATCTTTTGGGGGACAATTCAGAATCATCGTTAAACCGGATCCGAATGATGAACCATGGCCTTCAGCTGAATATCTCAGACCAGGTACGCAAGCTTCAGGATGGATGCAATTGAATGTGGTTTCCCTTGGTTGGGAAATATGGAGACAACTCAATGGCTTCCCTCCAACAGTCAAAAAACCTAAGAATGCAACGTATTCGAAAGAAGTAAAAGAAGCTGATACGGAGAAGGAATGAAGACAATCATTGTAATCATCCTTACATGTTGCGCATTTGGTTTGAATCAAAGAGCATTTGGACAAAATGTTGATATGAATACGATCGACACTTTTTCTTTGGAAGAAGTATTGGCAATAGTCAATGCAAATCATCCAAAGCTCATGGAAATCAAACTTGGAAGAAATAGGGCTGAAGCACAAATCATGCGTGCTTGGTCCGGGCTCGATCCTCAATTCTCCGCGGAAATCGGAGGCAAGAATGAAAAGGAGTCCTATAAATCACAGACATCTTCAGCAACAATGGAAATCCCCATTTACTGGGGACCGAAATTCATTGCCGGCTGGAGACGCAATCTTGGTTTATTTGATGAGGATATGAATACGCAGATATCCGGTGAAATGTCATTTGGTATCATGCTTCCATTATGGAGAAATATACTCATTGATAAAAATCGTGCATCGATTCAAAAAGCAGAACAAAATCCAACCATAGCTGAAGCTGAAATACTTGAAATTCGTAATGAGCTTTTTTTAAAGGCATCCGAAAAGTATTGGGATTGGTCAGGTTCTTTGGCAAAATTGAGAATTGCACAAGATCTTCTTGCAATCGCAGAATTCAGATTGCGAGGTATCACTGAGGAATTAAATAGCGGTGAAAGAGCTAGTATAGATAGCATTGAAATGTCACAAGAAATTCAAAGAAGACGAGGAGCCTTTTTCAAAGCAAGAAGGGAATATGAGAAAGCGGGAATCGCTTTCTCCGTTTTTCTCTGGAATAATGATGGAACACCTGCTGCTATTCCGCAAGGAATTGCCCCTTTTAATCCCATGGAAGTATTTCCATTGGATACTGCAACATATCGAAGAGACAAAGAATTGGCATTGCAGAAAAGACCTGAACTCATCATCAATTCAGCGGAGCAGAATCAAGCTGAAGTGGATACTAGATTCGCCAGAGAACTTCAAAAGCCGGATATTTCATTGAAGATTCTTCCATATTCAACGGTGCAAACCATTGATGGATCAATTCCTGATTATAAGGTTGGCATACAAGCCGATTTGCCCTTATTGTTTAGAGATGCTCGAGGTCAAACTGCATTGGCTGAAATCAAACAGCAATCGCTATCCTTCAAGAGAAATTCTCTTCAAAGAGAGATTTCAGCATCGGTAGATGATGCAGCTTCAGAACTTATAGCTACCTATGAACAATCACTTGCCGCAAGAGATGAATTATCGGCTGCAAGACAGATGGAGAGCGCAGAAAGAGAATTGTATGATAGAGGTGAAGCAACTTTGTTTACGGTCAATTTTCGTGAGAGATTTACGGTAGAATCAGCTTCCCGCGAGATTGATGCCAGAATGAATTTTAGAAAGGCAATAGCCTATTATCTTTGGTCAATTGCAGGTTATTTAAATTATGTCCAATCTTGAAACTGTTTTTGAATCCATCACTCACTTTGCTCTTAAAGACCCAAGACAAACTTCACTGGGGAGGAATATCTTGACCCAAGGAATTCGCATGATTGCTACATTGGGTTTCGAAGAAATGACATTCAAAAAACTGGGGAAAGAGATAGGTTCACCAGAGGCTTCGATATATAGATACTTCGAAAACAAACATAGATTTCTGTTATATATCATGGCAATGTATTGGGGATTGATAGATCTACATTGCACAAGAATCATAGATCTAGAATATAGTCATGAGGAGAAACTTCGATTGATTCTCGATATCTTATGTTCATCTCCTACAATTCAATTCAAGGGTGTTGATATTCAAGGTGAAATGATTTATGCTATTGTCATCAGTGAATCAGTGAAAACTTTTATGACAAAGCATGTTGATGCAGACAATCATCATGGAGCATTCCTAACATTAAAGTCTACCACCTCACACATTGCACAATTATTGTCAGCATATAGTCCACAATACCCATTCCCCAAAGCTCTTGCTTCCACCATTATTGAAATGACATTATATCACCGATACTTTTCAGAACATTTGCCATCAATGACAGATATAGGTAAGCATACAACCATAGTGGAAGATCTGAAACTGTGGATACATGGACTTCTTCTTGCAACGAAACTAGACATGGGTGGGGAAGCTCATAGATTACGCATGACCTTATAATGCTTTACTTCATGAGCTATTCTTTTGAAAATTGCCGTCATGACAGCAGCATCATCAATATATCCAATAAGAGGAATGAAATCAGGGGTCAAATCTGAAGGGAGGAGAAAATACAATAATCCCGCAATGAGAAGTGCTTTTGTTTTCCATGAAAGCGTATAGGAAGAATCTCTCAACATAGAAAATGCCAAGCGAACATGCTGTAGTAAATCCCTAATTGAATTGCTTTTGGAATGTTCTAATTCCTGAATTTTTTTGGGAACTTCCTGTAAGACCTGCTCTTCTTGCTCAGGTTTTATGTCATTGACCATTGATGATATTGTTTCATCGGTGCTTGTATGTGTCCCCTTATGCATGATGAATCAGGACTCCGTTGAAGGCTCAGTCGAATCTTTTTTACGTGCAAGTAGTCCATAAGGGATAATCACGCAATAGCCAATTGCAAGTAAAACAGGAGCAATGGTTACAGCCAGTGGATTATTCCATTGATTTGGATCATCGGAAATTGCAGTTGACATCAAACCATAAGCAATGGCAATGACAATGGCTCCAATGCCGATTATCTTATAATTGTATGAATCAAGAGGGAAATTCCATGAAGCTGAAGAAACGGTTTGTTGTTTCTGTTTTCCAATCTGTCTTTTAGATTTTGAGGCTGACATAATGAACTCCAAAAATTGATTTACAAAGATACAAAATCAATGGTGAAACCCCATGATTGTAATGTTGAAAACTCAAAGCCAAGATGCCCGCTCAATTTTAGTAAATTTGAAGTATTATACCCATTCAATCATGTCATGTGGCATATGGAACAAGCAATTCGTTTTACTGATTTTCCCGGTTTACCCATATTCCGTAGAGGAAAAGTACGCGATGTGTATGATCTTGGCGACACATTATTAATGGTTGCTACTGATCGTATTTCCGCTTTTGATGTTATTATGGAAGATCCCATTCCAGGAAAAGGAGCTTTACTCACTGAATTGTCTCTATTCTGGTTTGATGTAACTAAACATATCATTCCAAATCATGTCATAAGTTCAAATCCGGCCGATTATCCTGCAATATGCAAACCATTTGAAGAGCAATTGCATGGACGATCCATGTTGGTGAAGAAAACAACTCCATTACCGATTGAATGTGTCATCAGAGGGTATTTGGCAGGTTCAGGTTGGAAAGAGTATTCTATTTCAGGCAATGTTTGTGGAATCGAACTACCGCAAGGACTCCAACAATCTGAGAAACTATCGGAACCAATCTTTACTCCTGCAACAAAAGCAGAAGAAGGGCATGATGAAAATATCACACTAGAGCAAGCGACTCAAATGTGTGGTGACCGAGCATTGGAGGCAGAAGAGTATTCACTTTCACTCTATGCATTTGCGCATGAATATGCTTTGAAACGAGGTATCATACTTGCCGATACAAAATTTGAATTCGGCATTGATGAACATGGCAGTCTTATCCTCATTGATGAAGCACTTACACCGGATTCTTCTCGATATTGGTTACAAGATTCTTATACTCTAGGACATGTTCAAGAGAATTTTGACAAACAAGTGCTTAGAGATTATCTGGAAACTTTGGATTGGAATAAGCAAGCACCTTCTCCAAACTTACCCAAGGATATCATTGAAGCCATTATGTCTAAATATCAACAAGCAATCACTTTTTTGAAACAATCGCCACTTTCTTTATGATACATCGTTATACCAGACCAGAAATGGGTAATATTTGGGAAGATCAAAACAAATATTCCATTTGGCTTGAAATTGAAATTCTTGCATGTGAAGCGCAATCTGAATTAGGATTGATTCCCGCTGAAGATGTTCGCATCATCCGAGAGAAAGCACAATTTGAAGTTGACACGATTCTAGAAATAGAAAAAACAACAAAGCATGATGTGATTGCTTTCTTGACCAATGTAGCTGAATATGTTGGGCCAAGTTCACGATTTATTCATATGGGAATGACCTCAAGTGATGTCCTAGACACATGCTTGGCAGTACAAATGAAACAAGCAGGCACATTATTACTTCATTCTTTGCAACGTTTACAAGATGTACTTGCAAAGAAAGCGAATGAGTATAAATATGCAGTCTGTGTGGGAAGAACGCATGGTATCCATGCTGAACCAACGACATTCGGATTAAAGTGTGCCCTCTGGTATGAAGAATCTAAGCGTAATATCATCAGACTAGAGCAAGCAATCAAGCATGCGGCAACAGGAAAGATATCCGGTGCTGTTGGTACATTTGAACATCTTTCTCCGTATGTGGAAGAATATGTTTGTCAAAAACTTGGTTTATCTTTTGCGCCTGTATCAACGCAAGTAGTGCAAAGAGATCGTCATGCTGAATTCCTCTCCGTGATTGCAATCATTGGATCTTCACTTGAGAAAATTGCAACTGAAATCAGACATTTACAGAGATCTGAAGTGTTGGAAGCTGAAGAGTATTTCTCTAAAGGTCAAAAGGGAAGTTCAGCAATGCCTCATAAACGTAATCCAATCGTATCAGAACGCATTTGTGGGCTTGCGAGATTATTACGTGGCAATGCTATGGCAGCAATGGAAAATAATGCTTTATGGCATGAAAGAGATATATCACATAGTAGTGTTGAACGAGTCATTTGTCCGGATTCCACAATCACGCTTGATTATATGCTTGAATTATCCATCAACTTGATTGATAATTTATTAGTGTATCCAGAGACTATGAAGCAGAATATTGAGAAAACTTATGGTCTAGTGTTTTCTCAAACCATTTTACTTGAATTCGTGAGAAGAGGCTTGTCTCGAGAACAAGCATATGCACTTGTTCAGAAATCAGCTATGAAAACGTGGCAGGAAAAAACATCATTACTACTGAATCTATGTGAAGATGAAGAAGTTGTCGCTATCATCAGCGAACAGGAATTAAAAGAAATCTTTGGGAAGGGTACTACATTGCAGAAGAGTGTTGACATCATTTTCGAACGATGCCAATTATAAAGTAAAAACCCTGATTCGATGAATCAGGGTTTTTTGCTTAGTCCATTATTTTACGTAGAAAAGCGGGTTTTTCCACGACCGAGGATTTTGGTTCTCGTATGATCACCGGTTGAGAATTGCTTCGTACTCCATTAGGTAAATCATTGACAGCATTTATTCGTATTGATCCACCATTTGCTTGTCTTACGATATTGGGATCAGTGCGACGCATGAATGCAGGCTGATTTCTATTGTTTTGTATTGGTTCTTCTTGTTGTTTCTCTTGTACAGTTTGATACAATTGGGGAGCTGATTGCTCATCATCGATATCGCCATATACCTTGACAGGTTTCACAGCAATTCTCGTTTGACGTTGTTCTACAGGTGCAGGAGTTACCGCTATGGTTCGAATCACAGGAGCTGGTGCTGGTTGCTGTACTGTTTGAGCAGGAATGATTTTTTCTTGTGCTTGTTGCTGAACATTCAATGTACTTGGAACTGCATATTGTCCGCGCTTAAAGCCGGTTGCAACAACTGTAATCATTAATTTATCATCAAGTGTTTCATCATATACAATACCATGAATAAGATTGACATCGCTACCGGCATTTTCTTCAATGATGGAAACTGCCTCGCCAATCTCATGCATCGTCATACTTGAACCTCCGCTGATATTGACTAGTAATCCCTGTGCGCCTGTAATAGAGACACCTTCAAGCAATGGAGAATTGAGTGCATTTTGTGCAGCTGCAATTGCTCTATGCTCACCAGATGCAATCCCGATTCCCATGAGAGCATCACCCATGTCCTTCATGATTGAACGAACATCTGCGAAATCAACATTTATATACCCATTTCCTGAAATGATATCGGAAATACCTCTAGTGGCATTATACAAGACATCATCTACTTTCTGAAATGCTTCAATGAAAGAAGTATTGCGATCAATAATGGAGAGGAGTTTTTCATTTGGGATTACTATTAATGCATCAACATATTGTCTCAATTCATTGATGCCTTGCTCAGCTATATTGGCTCTTTTCTTAGCTTCAAAATTGAATGGATTGGTTACGATTCCAACTACCAAGGCTCCAAGTTCTCGGCCAATCCTTGCAACCACCGGAGCACCTCCTGTACCTGTTCCACCACCCATGCCGGCTGTGACAAAGATCATGTCACTTCCTGCCAAATGCTCGCGAATATCATCTGCATTTTCTTCAGCGGCTTCTTTACCGGTTTCTGGTCTGCCACCTGCACCCAAACCTCTCGTTGACTCTTTGCCAATATGCAGTTTGGTTGAAGCGGAATTTTTTGACAAAGCTTGAGCATCTGTATTGGTCGCAATAAAATCAACACCGGTTAAACCTCGTTGAATCATGCTATTGATGGCATTTCCGCCACCACCACCAATGCCAATGACACGGATTCTAGCTCCGTAATTGGTTGAATCTGTATCGATAGTAATCACATTTCCCCCCGGAAAAGTGTTATGAAAAAAGTAATTATCATAAGAAAAGTGCATGCCTTGCAAGTACAAGCATGATAATAAATGTTGATGTTAGATAGAGTGCAAGGACGTAATACCGGCTGCAACGGTAAAACATGCACTACAATATAGGAAATAGGCGGGGTAAAGTCAAATTAAAGTTCATCAAAGAATGTAAAAAACTTCTTGATGAATGATTGCTTCTCTTTTTTTTCAGTTTGAGTAGACAATTGTTGGGGGTCGGGATGAACTTCTTGCTTTTTTTCTTCGGATTTTGTGTTTGGTACATTTTTCTGATTGATCAATAGACCGATTGCAGTCGAAAACATAGGATGTTCTATATCACTTCCAAAACCACCGAAATGCAAACCATTAGGAATTCCCAATTTTACAGGCATACCAAATATTCTGGATGCCAAATCATCATTTCCATGTAATAATGATGAGCCTCCTGTCAAGACAATACCTGCAGGCAATCGATGGATATAACCGGACTTTCGTAATTCTTCAAAACTATGTTCAAAAATTTCTTCAAGAATTGGACCTATGATACGAGCCAATAGACTCTTATTGATCTCTAAAGGATTTCGGCCACTAATACCTGGAACCATAATGGTTTCTTCATGTAAAATACTCTCAATCGTAGCATGTCCGAAATCTCTTTTTAATCGTTCAGCTTGATTAAACAATATACCCAGACCAGAGGATATATCTTCAGTGATTTGATTACCTGCAAGTGGTATGCTGGCAGTATGACGAATGACATTATCCTTAAAGACAGCAATATCTGTAGTGCCACCACCGATATCTATCAATGCAACACCGACTTCTTTTTCATCTGCTTCAAGCACAGCATTACTTGAAGCAATGGGATTGATAATCATTCGATTGACAGTCAATTCGGCTCTTTGAATGCACTTGTGAAGATTTTGAATGGCAGAAAGTAGGGCCGTTATGACATGAACATTTGATTCCATGCGCACTCCACTCATACCGATTGGATCTATGACACCATCCTGACCATCAATGATATATTCTTGTGGTAGGATATGCAAGATTTGTCTGTCGGAAGGAAGCTTTACATTCATGGCATCATCTATGATGCGTTGAACGTCAAACTCAGATATCTCTCTGGAAGCATTGGGGATAGCAATGATTGATCTTGTAAGCAAGGATTGTATGTGGTCACCGGAAATTCCAATAGTTACATCTTTGACCTTTACACCTGCTTGTTGTTCAGCGATTGACATGGCTTGAGTGATTGCTTTTACCGTTTTGTCAATATTGATCACCACGCCCTTACGAAGACCTTCATTGACAGATGCACCTATACCAAGTATGTCTAGATTTCCCGAAGTATTATTTTGCGAAGCAATTAATGCTACAACCTTCGTTGTACCGATATCCAATACTGCTTTATATTCACCAATAGACATACATCTTTCCTTATAAATAGGGATCAATTTCCTGAACTAGCCAATAAGGACTGTTTACCAATAACAACTTGATTCTTCCAACGAATATCAACATAGCGAGGATGACCTTGTCTTGTGGATGCATGAAGCATATACAATCTGAGTTTTTCCAATTTTCTGTCAATATTGTCTGCAGATCCAAACATAATCTCAGTTTCACCATCTGTTGTAATGAAGGTATATTCTTTCTTTGAATGATTCACATCAATTTCAGAAAGCAGTTCTTGAAGTCCTATATCTTTTTTCTTGGCTGTTTCAATGATCTGAGAAATATGTTTCAATATCATTCTATTGATTTTCTTTCCATCATATATGCCATGTATGATGGGAACATCAGAATTATGAGAGAATATCTCATAGGGAAGGATGACACCGCTTGAATCAACATAGTCAATTTTCCCCGATGTAGATGGAAAAGCAATATATGGTTGCCTTTCCTGTACATGAATCTTGATCCCTCTGATTCCATTGCTTTCTACAATTGCATCTTTGATATATGGATGCTTAAGTATATTCATTCGTATATGCGCCAATCTTTTCTTTGAAGCAGATTCAGTCGTATCAGATAGTGTCAATGATGCCATAGCCATGATTTCTTCTGGTCGAATAGCTTTCGCACCTTCAATGACAATTGACTGTACATGCTGAGTGGATTTCCACCGTATCGCAAGTATTAATATGGCAATGATGACTAATCCGATTACAATCAATTGACTTATGGCTCCTGCTCTTGCTTCAGGGCTAATATCTGTTGGATCATATTTCTGAGAAAAAAAGGACTTTGCCATCAATACACACAAATACATCAATAATCACCTCTTGGAAGGGATTATATGATTTATTGAAATATGAGATAGAAATTTAGGTGATTGGCTCTATGCTGCTGAGACAATCCGGCACAAACATACAAGACTGTATCTTGAATGTCAAGAAAAAAATCCCTGATATGTAAGGAATTATGTGATTGTAAAAAGAAAAACTTAAAAGAAAATGTAATTTACTGCCTGAACATTTTGATAAATGGAAACAATACACATGTCATCTCAAGCACGCTTTGCCTGGTATATGTATGATTGGGCAAGTTCAGCATTCACAACTACAGTAATCACTGTATTTCTTGGCCCTTATCTCACTTCCATAGCACAAACAGAAGCTATGACAATTGGAGCATTATCTGTGTTTGGTATTCCGATTGCACCTCAATCATTATTTCCATATGCAGTGTCAATGTCAGTATTTCTTCAATTACTGCTACTTCCGATTATTGGTTATGCAGCCGATGGTCCGCTTGGAAAGAAATTTGTCATTATGCTGTGTACAGCAATTGGTGCTTTAGCAACTATTGGCATGTATTGGATTGAACCGGGAAATGCAATGCTAGGCGCTGTACTGTTCATTCTAGCAAATGGTGCTTATGGTTCTTCTATTGTTGCATACAATGCAATGCTCAATGATATTGCCGACATAGGTTCCAGAGATCAAGTATCTGCTCGTGGATTTGCAATTGGATATGCTGGAGGAGGACTTTTGCTATTGATGAATCTCGGTCTCTATTTACTTAAAGATTCTCTTGGCATAAGTGGTGGTCATGCCGTGAGGATTTCACTCGCATCGGCAGGTATTTGGTGGGGAATCTTCACATTTGTTCCATTTATGCGTGTGCCTCATTCCAAACCCAAGAATTCAAGTGAAGGCATACTCATATCAATTTCAGGATTGAAGGACATTCTTCATCAACCTCGAATAGTCCTTTTTTTGATTGCATTTCTTCTTTTCAATGATGGCATTCAAACGGTGATTTCAATGGCTGCTCAGTTTGGTAGTGAGGAATTGAAATTACCACTTGAAACACTTCAGGTTTCTATTCTTCTTGTGCAGATCATTGCCATATTTGGAGCATTGATATTTGGTAAACTGGCGAATTCATCTTCTGCATTACATATGTTAATGCTGAGTTTGATACTATGGATGTGTATCATCATATATGCATATGCATTCCTTCCACCGGG
>Ga0172376_10000739_pt1 | contig 42081 bp, 38 predicted proteins | sample Lak35m_FD_121114 | JGI IMG/M metagenome (GOLD analysis project Ga0172376, IMG submission 121114) | Freshwater microbial communities from Kabuno Bay, South-Kivu, Congo - kab_092012_35m | ecosystem: Environmental > Aquatic > Freshwater > Lake | place: Democratic Republic of the Congo: South-Kivu...
CGGTCCTTCCCGCATTCTGAATAAAACGCAGGAGGAGGCTTCGGGTGACCCGTGCCCCGGGAGCCGGCGTATGCCGCCAAGCGCAGCCAGGATGGCGAAGCGCAGGCGGCATCCGAGCGAGCGGAGGACAGGATGTCCGCAGCGAGCGTCCGGCGATGGGGTACGGGTCACCCGAAGCCGGCTTGGGCGAGTCGAGGCAGACAGCCGCGCCAAACAGGAGCAGGGCCCTATTTCGCGTGAGACTCGAGCTCGCGGAAGTAGTCGCCGAAGCGTTCGGTGCCGCCCTGTTCGACGGCGCGCTTTTGTGCGGCAATCGCGGCGCCGAGATCTCCCTTGAGCGCCAGCAGGTGGGCCAGCGTGTCGAGGAAGTTGGCGTTGTTCGGCTCGAGCGTGAGCCCTGCTTCGGCGGCGGCGATGGCTTCGGCCAGGAACGGGCCGGGCAGCGGCTTGCCGCCCGCCAGGTCGAAAACGAGCCAGGCGATCTCGTTGAGTGTGGCTGCATCCTGCCGGCTCTCGGCGGCGTAGGCCTTCAGGGCCGCGGTCGCTTCCGCCGTCTTCCCCGCCTGCTGCTCGTCCATGATCGCGGCCACGCGGGCGCGGATCGGCTCGAGCAATTGCCGCTCGGCGATGAACGCTGCGCGGTCCCAGCCGTCCTCGACGACGAGCCGCAGCGGCGGCTCGAGATCGCTCGGGTGCCCGATCCACTCGACGAGCCCCTGCTTGCCGACGATGAAGGCCGTCGGGATCGCCGTCTCATCGACGGCTTCCATGTAGGCGGCGTGGACGGAATTGTCGGGATCGGCCGTCAGGCAGAGCCGCCGCGTGGCGTCATCCGGCTGCTGCGCCGCGTCGGCGAGGAACGTTCGCACGTCGCCTTCATCCTCGTGGCTCACGCCGACGAACGTCACGCCGCGCGGGCCGTATTGTTTCTGGAGCCCGGCCACGAGCGGCAGCGCGGCCCGGCAGTTTGGGCACCACGAGGCCCAGAACACGAGCACCGTGACCTTCCCCCCCTCGAACGAGTTGAATGGCGCGACATCCGCGTCGGCGGAGAGCCAGTGGCCGACGTCGATGTCAGCCGCCTTGGTGCCGACAAGCCGGCTGTAGGTCGCCAGCGGGAAGAGGCTCTGGACGGCGTCCGGCTTCGCCGCGACGAGCGCCGACGTCGTCGGCCTGCCTTCGGCGGCCGGTTGGCACGAGGCGCAGACCAAGAGCAGCGGCGCAACGGCGGCGAGCAGGGCGCGGCGGGTCATCATGCTCCTTGGATCCATGGGAAGGAGCCTAATTCGACCGCACCGCCACCGCCAGTTTTTTTGCGAATAAAGTAGACCGCTTGCTCCGCAAGCGGGTCCGGATCCGCTTGCGGAGCAAGCGTTCTACTCTCGCAAGCGGACTACTCGGCCTTGCCTTCGGCAGGGCCCGCAGCGACCGGCTCGGCCGTCACCAGGCCCTTGAAGACGAGCTGCTTTTTGTCGGCGATCTCGACACAATCCACCTGGATCGTGTCCTTGCCCTCGAACTCGCCTTTGAGGAGCTCCTCGCTCACCGGGTCCTCGATGTAGTTTTCGAGGGCGCGACGCAGCGGACGGGCGCCGAAGTCGGTGTCGGAGCCCTTCTTGATGAGGAACTTCTTGGCCTCGTCGGTGAGTTCGAGCTTGAGGCCGCGCTCGAGAAGACGCTCGCGAACCTTCGCCAGCTCGATGTCGATCACCTTCTTGAGGTCGTCGACCGTGAGGTGGTGGAAGACGATCACGTCGTCGAGGCGGTTGAGAAATTCCGGCCGGAAGACCTTCTCGATCCGCTCGTTGACGCGGCCCTTCATCCCCTCGTAGCTGGCGTCGTCGTCGGGCTTCTGGAAGCCGAAGGCGGCCTCGTTTTTGATCGCCTCGGCGCCCGCGTTGGTCGTCATGATGATGATGGTGTTGCGGAAGTCGACGTTGCGGCCGAACGAGTCGGTGAGGCGCCCTTCCTCCATCACCTGCAAAAGCATGTTGAAGACGTCGGGGTGAGCCTTCTCGATCTCGTCGAGCAACACCACGGCGTAGGGGCGGCGGCGGATCTTCTCCGTCAGCTGCCCGCCCTCCTCGAAGCCCACGTAGCCTGGCGGCGCACCGATGAGCCGGCTGACGTTGTGCTTCTCCATGTATTCGCTCATGTCGATCTGGATGAGCGCCTCGGCGTCGCCGAACATGAACTGCGCCAGGGCCTTGGCGAGCAGCGTCTTGCCCACGCCCGTCGGCCCGGCGAAGACGAACGAGCCGATCGGTCGCTTTGGGTCCTTGAGGCCCGAGCGGCTGCGGCGGACGGCCTTCGACACGCTCTTGATGGCCGCATCCTGGCCGATGACCTTCTTGTGGAGCTCGTCTTCCATGCCCATGAGCCGGGCCTGATCCTCCGTGGACATCCGCGTGAGCGGAATGCCGGTCATCTTGGAGACGACCTCGGCCACGACCTCCTCGTCGACCACGCCATCGGCCTCGCGGCTCTTGTCGCGCCAGTCGCGGGTCATCGTCTGCTTCTTTTTCTTGAGCTTGTCGGCCTGGTCGCGGAGCGCCGCCGCCTTCTCGAAATCCTGGTTGGCGACAGCCTCTTCCTTCTCCTTGTTGAGCTTCTCGACCTCCTCGTCGATCTCCTTGAGGTCCGGCGGCTTGGTCATCGCCTTGAGCCGCACGCGGGCACCCGCCTCGTCGATCACGTCGATCGCCTTGTCGGGGAGGCAGCGGCCGGTGATGTAGCGGCTGGAGAGCTCGACGGCGGCTTCGAGGGCCTCGTTGGTGATCTGCACGCGGTGGTGCGATTCATAGCGGTCGCGGAGGCCCTTGAGGATCTCCACCGCTTCCGACTTGCTTGCCGGCTCCACCATGATGATCTGGAAGCGGCGGTCGAGCGCCGAATCCTTCTCGATGTATTTGCGGTATTCGTCGAGCGTGGTGGCGCCGATGCACTGGATCTCTCCGCGAGCGAGGGCGGGCTTGAGCATGTTGGAGGCGTCGATCGCCCCCTCCGCGCCGCCGGCGCCCACGAGCGTGTGCAGCTCGTCGATGAACAGGATCGTATTCTTGGCCCGGCGGACCTCGTTCATCACGGCCTTGATCCGCTCCTCGAACTGGCCGCGATACTTCGTGCCCGCGACCATCATCGCAAGATCGAGGACGACGATCCGTCGGTCGGCGAGCAATTCCGGCACGTTGCCATCGACGACCCGCTGCGCGAAGCCCTCGATGATCGCCGTCTTGCCGACGCCCGCCTCGCCGAGGAGGACGGGATTGTTTTTCGTGCGGCGGCAGAGGATCTGGATCGCCCGCTCGATCTCCTTTTCGCGGCCGATGACGGGATCGAGCTTGCCCTGTCGGGCGAGCTCGGTGAGGTCGCGGCCGAAGCTGTCGAGCGCGGGGGTCTTGCTCTTGCCGCCCTTGCTGGATGATTCGCCGCCACCGCCGCCGGCTCCGGCCGTCTGGCGGCCGCCCATGCCGGCCCGTTCACCCCCCTCGTTTTCCATGCCGTGGCCGAGGAGATTGAGCACCTCCTCGCGCACGTCTTCCAGCTTGAGCCCGAGGTTCATGAGCACCTGCGCGGCCACCCCCTCCTGCTCGCGGAGCAGTCCGAGGAGGATGTGCTCGGTGCCGACGTAATTGTGGTTGAGGTTGCGGGCCTCCTCCATCGAATACTCGATCACCTTCTTGGCGCGGGGCGTCTGCGGGAGCTTGCCCATCGTGACCATGTCGGGGCCACTCTGGACCAGCTTTTCGACCTCCATGCGGATCTTCCGCAGGTCGATGTCGAGGTTTTTGAGGACGTTGGCGGCGACGCCGCTCCCCTCCTTGATGAGGCCGAGGAGGACGTGCTCCGTGCCGATGTATTCGTGGTTGAACCGCTGGGCCTCTTGATTGGCCAGCTGCATCACCTTGCGGGCACGGTCCGTAAAACGCTCGTACATGAATTGTTCCTTCGTCTGATTCTGACCGTAGTGTTCAGGCCGCAGTGTTCGGGCCGGAGTGGCGCATGCCAAACCGGCAGCCGCCCATCGGCACCAGCACGATTGTGCAAACCTTACGCCAAATCCCGCGGGGGATTCTAGGAGGGTCGAGGCAGAAAGTCTTTGACGGGGCATGAAATCCGAAAAACGGGCCGCGTTTTGCGTTCCGTTACGCTGCCCGCTCGCCCAGACCCTCCGCGGGGGAGCCACGGTCGAGCGAAAGGATGGCCGTCTCCTCGTCGTCCGCAGCGGTCGTGGTTGCCGGCGCGGGGGGCTTTGTGGCAGCCGCGGCCACCCGCTCCAGTTCCCGGGCGATCGCCGAGAGCCATGGGTTTCCGGAGTCGCTGCGCGACAGCTTTTCCAATGCTTCCCGTGATTCCTTCAGCCTGCCGACCCGGCGGAGAAGCGTGGCGAGCAGCAGCTGGGCCTCGCCGTCGGTCGGCGCGACGACCAGAAGCGAGCGGAGCTTGGTTTCCGCAGCGAGCCAGTCGCGAGCGAGATAGGCATCGCGGGCGGCGACGAAGAGGGCGTCGGCCGCGGCGTCGCGCGTGGTGCGGATCGGTGGCGGGAAAGCCGAAACGGCCGACCCCGTGGCGATGATCCAGACGGCCGCGGCTGCCGCCCAGAGCCCGAGCGAGACCGGAAGGCCGAAAAACTCCGAATAGATCCAGGTCGCGACGATCGCCAGATCGAGCACGACCGCAAAGGCCAGGGCGAGCACGAGGCCCGCGGCACTCCCGCGCAGCCACAGCCAAGGCATGCCTGGCCAGAGCAGCGTCAGGTATCGAGCGGCGGCCACCATGGCGGAGGAGTGTAGAAACGCCGGCCCATTTCTCCAAGGCGTGTGGAGGCTACAACAGAAGCATGGAAAGAAGCGGCCAAAATCGCGGCGAGCGGGGCATTTCAGGGCCGGCAGACACCGGCGAGATCGGGGCGGCCGCGGGTGCGTGGCGGGCGCTCGACGCCTCCGCCAACCGGGCCGGCGAGGCGCTGCGGGTGATCGAGGACGTCGTGCGGTTCGTGCTCGACGACGCCCACCTCACCGGCCTCGCGAAGAACCTGCGGCACGATCTCGCCGCGGTGCTCGCCTCGGGCCGCCTTGCAGACCGCATCGAGCTTCGTGACGTGCCGAGCGATGTCGGCGCCGGAGTGGAGGCGGCGGCCGCCATGCCGCGGGCGACCGTGCACGACCTCGTCGCGGCGAATGCCGCCCGCGCCGCGCAGGCGTTGCGAAGCCTCGAGGAAGTGTCAAGGCTCCTCGAGCCCGAGGCCTCGGCCGCCTTCGAACGGCTGCGCTACCGTCTCTACGTGCTCGAGCGCGGTGCGATCGGCACGGCCCGCGCCGCCGAGCGGCTGCGCGGCGTCGATCTCTGCGTGCTCGTCGATGGCCGCGACCATGCCCGCGGCTTCGAGCGGCTCGTCGAGGCGATTCTCGAGGCGGGGGTGCGGATGCTGCAGATTCGCGACAAGGATCTGCCCGTGCCGCTGCTCGCCGAGCGGGCGCGGGCGGCCATCGCGATCGTCCGCCGCCGCCATCCCAACGGCCGGGCGCTCGTCGTCGTGAACGACCGGGCCGATGTGGCCGCGGCCGTCGGCGCCGATGGCGTGCATACGGGCGCCGACGACCTGCCGCTCCCGCTGGTCCGCCGCGTGGTCGGGCCGCGGGCTTTGCTCGGCCGCACCGCCCACGATCTGGCCGAGGCCCGCGCCGCCGTGCTCGACGGCGCCGACTGCCTCGGCGTGGGACCCTGCTTTCCATCGCACACGAAATCGTTCGCGGCGTATGCACCCCCGGAGTTTCTCGCGGCGGTCGCCAGCGAGATCGCGCTGCCCGCATTCGCGATCGGCGGCATCACGCTCGAGCGGATCGACGAGGTCGTGGCGCTTGGCTACTCACGCGTGGCCGTGGGCTCCCGTGACGGGGGCCGCCGACCCGGCCGCCGCGGCCGCCGCGCTCATCGAGCGGCTGCGTCGCCAGCGGCTGCCGCAGGCGGCGACAACTTCTCCGGCGCCGACAACCTGAGCGCCTCGACGATCGCGCCGGCCATGTCGGCCTCGTCGCGGGAGCGATATCCCACCCACACCGCCCGCACGCGGGCATCGGGGCCCACGAGATAGGTCGTCGGATAGGCCGAGAAGCCGAGGGTTTCGGCGGCAATCATCCTCGCCATGCCAGACGGATCGGCCCAGGCGTCGAGCACGATCTTTTGCGCTGCAAGGAACCCGCGGGTCGTGTCAATGATCTCGGTGATCTCATCGGGGCCGCCGCCCCCGCAGGAGACGGCGACGAGCTGAAACGCCGGCTCCTGCGCGAGGCGACTGGCGATCCGCGCCATGCCGGGCAATTCACGACGGCAGGGGCCGCACCAGGTTCCCCAGAAGTTGAGCAGCGTCACCTTGCCGGCGAACACTGGCGGGGGGAGAGTCGTGTCGGTGATCGAGACGAGCGGCAATTCCCCGACCGCGCGGCCAATGGCCGGGTGGGGGGCGGGCCGGCAGCCGACGAGCATGAAAAGGATCCAGACGCATGCGCGGGGAGGGGGCATGGCAAAGCGCGAGCGGGTGGAGTTGGGGCGGCTCAGAGACAGGCTAAAGCCTATCCTACCGACGGCCGGATGATCGTGTTGTGTTCGTCGAGAACGATCACGGCTGGCTTGTGCCGCGCGGCCTCGTCGGCGTCGAGCCAGGCAAAGGACATGATCGTGAGCCGATTGCCCGGTTCGCCGAGGTGCGCCGTGGCGCCGTTGAGTTCGATCGCGCCGGAGCCCGGCTTGCCGTAGATGACATACGTCTCGAACCGCTCGCCGTTGGCGAGATTGCCCACCAGGATTTTTTCGTAGGGCCGCAGCCCCACCCGCTCGGCGAGGTCGGCCGCAATTGTGAGGCTGCCCTCGTAATCGATCGAGGCGCCGGTCACTTTCGCGCGGTGGATCTTCGACTTGAGCAGGCAGATCGTCATCGTGGGTTCGTCAGGCGGAGGTTTCGGCTGAGGCCGGTGGGCACCGGCCAATCGGATCGAGGATGGACGGCATCCGCAGAACACTGCATGCTGCGGGGGTCGATTCCGTGGAATCACCAAGAGCAAAATCGTACCCCCATGACCGTGAGTTGCAACGAGCCGGAGGCGTCGGCGGCGAATGCCGCCGGTCGTGAGGCCCGCAACACGGTCTGGCTCGAGATCTACCAGGTGATCGTGCGTGTCGGTTGGATCTTCAAGACCGAGACGATCATCATGCCGGCAGTACTTGACGCGGTCGTCGATTCCGGGCTCTTGCGCGGGCTCTTGCCCGTGCTCAACCGGGGCGGCCAGAGCCTTCCACCGCTCTTCGTGTCGGATCGTCTCGGCCGGCTGCCGCGCAAGAAGTGGTCGCTGGTGGCGACGAGCCTGGCGATGGCCGGTTGCTTCGGGCTGCTCGCCGCGGCATGGGGCCCGCTCGAGGCACGGCGGCCCGACCTGCTCGCCCTCTTGTTTCTCGTCCTCTACGGGCTCTTCTCCACGGCGATCGGGCTCAACCAGTTGGTGCTGGCGGCGCTGCAGGGGAAGCTCATCTCTCCGGGGCGTCGTGGCCGGGCGATGGTGGTGAGCGTGGCGATCGGCAGTGTGCTCGCGATCGTCGCGGCGGTCGTCCTCTTGCGGCCGTGGCTGGGGGAGCCGGACGGGTTTCCGAAAATCTTCGGCGTGACCGGATTCTTCTTCGCGCTGGCGGCGATCGTGCCGCTCTTTCTCGACGAGCCGCCGGAACAGCCGCCGCCTGCGCGTGAATCCAAGGCCGACGGCATCTCGGCCTCCGCTGGCTTCGTCGGCCGATCGCGAGAGGCCCTTGCACGAGGTGTCGGCGGCTGGCGGCGGACGCTTGCCGCCGACCAGGCGCTCGTGCGGCTGTCGATCGTGGCCGCCTGCTTCTCCGCCGTGCTCATGCTCTTCCCGCACTACCAGGCCTTCGCCCGCGACCGGCTCGGCAGCCGGATTGAGAGCCTGCTCACCTGGGTGATCGTGCAAAACGCCGCCACCGGCGTGGTGAGCCTCGTGGCCGGCCCGCTCTCCGACCGCCGTGGCACGCGGATCGTGCTCGTCTGGCTCGTCGCCCTTTCAAGTGCGACGCCGCTCGTCGTCACGCTGCTCTCGCTCCTGCCGCAGGCAACGGCCGTGGAATGGTTTTGGATCGTCTACATGCCGCTCGGCCTCAACCCGATCTCGCTCAAGATCTTCACGAACTACGCGCTCGAGCTGGCGCCGCGGCCCGCGGAGCATCCGCGGTATGTGAGTATCGTGGGGGCGGCACTCGCAGCGCCCTTCGTGCTTTCGCCGGTGATCGGCGCGGCGGTGGATGCCTACGGCTTCCGCCACGTCTTCGTGATCGGTGCCGCGGTGATCGCGGCCGGCGCCGTCATCGCCGCCGGCCTGCCGGAGCCCCGCGGCCGGCGTCAGAAGTAGCCCTCGCGCTTCTTCTTCTCCATGGAGCCGGCCTCGTCCTTGTCGATGAGCCGTCCCTGCCGTTCGCTCGTCTTCGTGAGCAGCATCTCCTCGATCACCTCCGGCACGGTGACGGCGGTCGATTCATGGGCCGCCGTGAGCGGATAGTCACCCATCGTGCGAAACCGCACCCGCTTCATCTGCGGTGTCTCGCCGGGATGCAGCCGGAAGCGTTCGTCATCCACCATGATCAGCTGCCCCTCGCGCTCCACCACCGGCCGCTCGGCGGCGAAGTAGAGCGGCACGAGCGGGATGTTCTCGCGGTGGATGTATTGCCAGATGTCGAGCTCGGTCCAATTGGAAAGCGGAAAGACGCGGATGTTCTCGCCGCGGCTGATCCGCGTGTTGTAGAGATCCCACAGTTCGGGCCGCTGGTTCTTCGGGTTCCAATGATGGTTGGCATCGCGGAAGGAAAACACCCGCTCCTTCGCCCGCGACTTCTCCTCGTCGCGCCGTCCACCGCCGAGGGCGGCGTCGAACCGGTAGGTGTCGAGGGCGTCGATGAGGGCGTGGGTATTCATCGTCGGGGTGTAGACGCTGCTCGGATAGTCGAAGGGGTTCATGCCGGCGGCGAGCGCCTTCTCATTGACGTGCACGATCAGCTTGAAGCCATGCTCCGCGCAATAGCGGTCGCGAAACTCGATCATCGCGCGGAAGTTCCACGTGGTGTCGATGTGCAACAGCGCGAAGGGCACGGGGCCCGGCGCAAACGCCTTGCGGGCGACGTGCAGCATGCACATCGAGTCTTTGCCGATCGAATAGAGCAGGACGGGATTCTCGAAGGCCGCCGCCACCTCGCGGATCGTGTGGATTGCCTCGGACTCGAGGGCGTCGAGATTGCGTAGGGAATAACTCAAGTCGTGTGGCCCTCACAAAGCGTTTGAACGGTCAGGTGAACAGGCGTCGCTTCGCCTGATCGGCGATCAGCCGCACGGCGGGGTGCGTGATCCTTCGCTCGACCGAGATTGCATAGAACTTTTCCCGCACTTTGTCGAGTTCACCCACTCAGGCGACATGGGAGTTGTGGCAGATTTCCCCGCGCATCACGGTTGGAGCGGCGAAGCGACCGGCTTCCCCCTCAGCATGACGTTTCCCTTCGATATCAGCCTGGGAATTCCGCTCTATGACTGCGTCGCGAGCCGGTTGTGGGGCTGATTGCGCGGCGGTTGCGATCTGTTGCGGCAGCATCCATCTCCGCCATATCATGAGAGAGAGGTGGTGCGAAGCCGCCTGGGATCGGGTTCACCGCCTACGGAGGAAGGATTCCATGAAGACTCGAGTCATGATTGCTGTGGCGTTGCTGGCCGTCATCTGGTGCTCGGCCGTGATCGCCACGGCCGCCGTCAAGGAGCCGAAGGATGCGAAGTGCCCCGTTTCGGGCAAGGGCTGCAATCCGGAAAAGAGCGTGGCCTTCGACGGCGGGGCCGTCTATTTCTGCTGCGGCAACTGCCAGAAGGCCTTCGAGGGCGACTCGACGAAGTTCGCCGCCAAGGCCCACCAGCAGATGGTGAGTACGGGCCAGCTCGTGCAGAAGGGCTGTCCCTTCAGCGGCGGCCCCGTGAAGCCCGGCACGCAGGTGAGCATCGATGGCGTCGAGGTCGGCTTCTGCTGCCCGAACTGCAAGGGCAAGGTCGAGCAGGCGTCGGCCGAGGAGCAGGTGAACCTCGTCTTCGGGAAGATCGAGAAGGGATTCGCGCCGGCGGCGAAGTGAGCGCCGCTTGGCACGCGCCGGGCGAGGGAACGGCAGAAGTCGCCTCGCGGATAACCCGCGGCCTCGGGCCGGCTTGGCCAGTCTCCGCTGACGACCTACGGAGCTTCATTCCCCAGAAGGTCGAAAGTTCCTAACGCTCGTCGAGCTTCCGCCGATTCCCTCGCCCTCGCCGGTCTCGGAAACGGAAAGCCCTGTGAATTCCTCCTGAAAATGGGCTAGGGGGGGCGGCGAGAACTTGAAATACTCCGCGTGGGACCGGTGTCCCATGCGGAGTTTTTCATGCGCGTGTTCCTTTCGGCGGGCGAGCCCTCGGGCGACCACCATGCGGCGCTGCTCGTGCGCGCGCTTCATGCGCGGCGGCCGGATGTGGAATGCGTCGGCCTCGGCGGGCCCTGCATGGCGGCCGAGGGCTGCACGCTCGTGGCCGACATGACGAAACTCGCCGTCATGTGGTTTTTGCGCGTGATTCTCAACATCCATCGCTTCGTCGAACTGGCACGGCGGGCCGAGCGCAGCTTTCTCGATGCCCGCCCCGACATCTGCGTGCTCGTCGATTTCCCGGGCTTTCATTGGTGGCTCGCCTGGCGGGCGAAGCGGCACGGGATTCCGGTCGTCTTCTACTGTCCGCCCCAGATCTGGGCCTGGGCGAGCTGGCGGATCAAGAAGATGCGCCGGCTCGTCGACCATGTGCTGTCGGCGCTCCCCTTCGAGCACGACTGGTTCACCGCACAGGGCATGCGGAGCATGCTCGTGGGGCATCCGTTCTTCGACGAGCTCGAGCCGGTCAAGCCGGGCCGCGGCGAGTCAGGCAGACCACTCGTTCTCCTGCTGCCCGGCTCCCGCGGTCAGGAGATCGAAAGCAATCTCGGGCCGATCCTCCGCGCCGCCGCGGCGGTGCATGCCCGCGTGCCGGAGGCACGGTTTGCCGTCGGAGCCCTGCACGAGCGGCATGCGGCGCGGGTGCGCGAGATGATGGCGGCGTTGGGGCCCGAGGTCCGCGGTCTCGATCTGGAGGTTGCGGCGCGCCGCACGCGGAGCCTGATCGCCGAGGCCGCCTGTGCGATCGCCGTCAGCGGCTCGGTGTCGCTCGAACTGCTCGCCGCCCGGGTGCCGACCGTGATCGTCTACCGCATCAGCAGCCTGGCGTATGTCGTGCAGAGCTGGTGCCGCCGCGCCCGGTTCATCACGCTCGTCAACCTGCTCGGCTGCCCGGAGCCAATTGGGCCGGCGCGGGGCGTCTGGCATGCGCCGCGCGACGTCGAGTCCGCCGATCCCGAGGCCGTCTATCCGGAGTTTCTCGCCGTGCAGGATCCGGCCGGCCGCGCGGCCGACCACGTGGTCGAGTGGCTATGCAATCCCGTGGCCCGCGGTCGCACGGTGGCTCGGCTCGAGCGCATCGCCGCCGATGTCGCCGTGGCGGGCTCGGCCGAACGGGCCGCCGCGGCGGTGCTGGCGATCGCCTCGGGCACGATCGCCCTAGGAAAACCGGCGGACGAGCAGAAACGCAGCTGGCCGGTCGTGGTGGCCGAGCATGCGGCATAATGGCGGGCATGTTTCTCGGTGAGCCACAGCCGACGCCGGCCGACCTGCGGTTTTCGCTGCTCGGCATCCCCGTGCGCGTGTCGGGCTGGTTTTGGGTGGCGGCCGTGCTCCTCGGCTGGAACCTGTGCCAGAGCCTCGCCGAGGGCGACCGGCGCGACTTGCTCCGATACCTCGCCGCGTGGGTCGGCGTGGTGCTCGTGTCGCTGCTCGTCCACGAGATGGGCCACGCGCTCGCCTTTCGTCGGTTTGGCCAATCGGCGCACGTGATCCTCTACCACTTCGGCGGGCTCGCCGTGCCCGACGGCTGGGGGCGGCGCGGCGCCCGCCGCCCGATCGAGCGGCTCATCGTGTCGGCGGCGGGACCGCTCGCGCAATTGCTCCTGGCCGCGGCGATCGTCGCGGTGCTCAAGGCTTCGGGCTACCGCGTGCCCTTCCCGATCCGATCGCTCGGCATGGCGCTTGGGCTTGGCGAAGGGCGGCCCTTCACGTCGTCGCTTGGATTCGCCGTCGTCTGGTTTCTCCTGCAGGTGAACATCTTCTGGCCACTCTTGAACCTCGTGCCCGTGCCTCCGCTCGACGGCGGGCAGATCGTGCGAGAGGGGCTGGCGAGCCTCGGCATCGACGATGCGCCCCGGATCGCGGGCGTGCTCGGGGTGATCGCCGGCGGCATCGTCGCCTACTGGGGCTATACGAACAACGAGCCCTATCTCGGCATCATGTTCGCGATGCTTGCCGTCTCCTGCTACCAAAATCTTTCGGGGGGCTCGCCGTGGCGGCGGTGGAACTGACCGCTCCCCGCACGCAGGTCGTCGTGCTCGGTGCGAGCAATGTCGCCCGGGGGCTCGCGCGGCTGGCCGCGACCGTGCGGGCCCGCTCGCCCGCGCCGATCGACCTCTTCGTGGCCGCTGGCCACGGCCGTGCGTATGGCGTGAGCAGCCGTGTCTGGGCGCGACGGCTGCCATCGATTCTCGCGAGCGGCCTCTGGCGGTCGCTCGACCGCGGGCAGGTGGAGAAGCCGCTCGCGCTTCTGACGGACGTGGGCAACGAATTGCTTTATGGGCTCGGCGTCGCGGCGGTTGCAGGCGCGGTCGGAGAAGCGGCACGACGGCTCGCCGACCGCGGCGCGAGGCTTGCGATCACGGGCCTGCCGCTGGAGAGCATCTCCGGCGTGGGCAGCGTGCGGTACGGCCTGTTGCGATCGCTCTACGTGCCCGGCTGCCCGCTCGCGCTCGATGCATTGAAGGAGGCCGCGCGGTGGGTCGACGACGAACTCCGGTCGCTCGCCGCGACGCTCGACGCCACCTACATCGAGCAGCGCGGCGAATGGTATGGGTTCGACGCGATCCATCTGAAGCGGCCACGGCTCGACGACTTGTGGGGCAGCGCCAGCGACGCCTGGGGGCTGCCGGCGGCGCCGCGAAGGCCGCGGGCATCGCTCACCGAGTGGGCCCGACTGGGCTCGCGAGCGGCGGAAGTTCGCGGGCTGGGGCGGGCCAAGTTCTACACCCCGCAGCCAACGGCCCTGCTGCGCGGAGCCTTGCGGCTGTGGCTGTACTGAGCCCCGGCAGGGTGATATCATTCATGCATGAAAAATAGTATCAAGCGAGCGGGCGCGGGGACTCGGGCCAAGGCCCGCCTGCAGGCCTCCGGCACGTTCGTGCTGCGACTGGATCCGCGGCTGCACGGGCTCTTGCGGCGGGAAGCGGCTGCAGCCGGTCTGTCGCTCAACGAGTGGTGCGGCCGGACGCTGGCGGCCCCAGGTGCGGCCGGCATCGACGCTGCGGCGGAGGTCGTCGTGCCGCTCCGCTCCCGGCTGGGTGACGACTTGTGCGGGGTCGTCGTCTACGGCTCTTTTGCCCGGGGCGAGCTCTCGTCTGGCTCGGATGTCGATCTGCTGGTGGTGCTTGCGGACCGCGTGCCGATCACGCGGGCGCTCTACCGGGAATGGGACGGCGCGGTGCCACCCTGGGGGGGCCGCGACGTGGACCTGCACTTCGTGCATCTGCCCGATCCGGCAGCCGCCGTCTCCGGCAGTTGGGCGGAGGCCGCGGTCTGTGGGATCGTGCTTCATGACCGCGATCTCGTCGTCTCCCGACGGCTCACCGCCATCCGCGGCCGCATTGCGAGCGGCGAACTGGTGCGCCGCATGGCCCAGGGCCAGCCCTACTGGATCCACGAGGGTTCCCATGCGCAGCCCTGACCTGGCCGCCGACTACGTCCGCCGGGCGGCTGCGCGGCTGGCGGCGCTCGATTCACTTTTCGAAGCCGAGAGCTGGGCCGACGTGGTTCGCGAGTCGCAGGAAGTGGTCGAACTCGCCCTCAAGGGCTTTTGCGGGCGTCAGGCATCGAGCCGCCGCGGATTCATGACGTGTCGGACGTGCTGATGGCCGAACGCTCCCGGCTGCCCAAGCCGATCCAGCGGGAGGTGGAGACGCTCGCGGCAGGATCGCGGACGCTGCGACGGGATCGCGAACTCGCGTTTTACGGCGCCGAGGACCTCACCCCGTCGGGCTTCTACACGAAAGAAGACGCCGTCGCCGCCCGCGACATCGCCCGCAAGACCGTGGCCGCCGTGCAGCCGCATGCTTAGAACGCATCCGACTTTGGTGTCGCACCGGCTTCGGGGCGGCAAAAGTCGCGTCGCGTGGGCAGGATAGCCCAAAGCTCCGCGAGCTTTCGCCGACCCCTTCGCCTACCACTACGGCACTTTGAAAACTGCGCAAGACGAAGGCGAGCGGGTCGGCGGAAGCTCGACGAGCATTTGGACCGAGTCTTCGATGGCCACCGCGAGGATCCAAAGGAGTCGCGCAGCGACCGACTTCTGCCGCCCGTGAGCCGATGCGGCACGGTTGGGGTACGCTTGCAGGGCAAGCGGTCTCCGTTCAAAGTTACAGGACCGGCAGGGAGGGCATCGGGGGGCGGGCGGCGGTGGCGGCGGCGAGGTTGCCGGCGAGCCGTTCGCAGATCGACTCGAGATACGGACGCGAGGCCGGGTCGTCGTAGTTGGCCGCGGTCTGGCCCGTGTCGCCGTGCTCGCGGATCGGGATCTGGATCGGCACCTCGCCGAGGAACGGGATGTCGAGATCCTTCGCCGTGCGCTTGGCGCCGCCGGTGCCGAAGATGTCGTAACGCTTCTGCGTGTCGGGGCAGACGAAGAAGCTCATGTTTTCCACCATGCCCAGGATCGGGATATTCACCTTGCGAAACATCGCGATCGCCTTGGTCGCGTCGAGCAGGGCCACGTCTTGCGGCGTGCAGACGACGACCGCGCCGGTGAGCGGCAAAACCTGCGAGAGCGTCAGCGCGATGTCGCCGGTGCCGGGGGGCATGTCGATGATCAGATAATCGAGCGGGCCCCAGGCGGTGTCGCGAAGCATTTGCGAGATGGCGCCGTGCAGCATCGGACCGCGCCAGACGACCGCCTCGCCCGGTGGCACGAGGAAGCCCATCGACATCACGGGCATTTGGTTCGCGCCGAGCGCGAGATGCATCGGCTGGATCTTGCCCTCCTCGATCTGCGGACGGCCGGAGAGGCCCAGCAGGTGTGGCACGCTCGGCCCGTAGACGTCGGCATCGAGCAGGCCCACGCGGCTGCCGGCCCGCGCGAGGCCGATGGCGATCGAGGCGGCGATCGTGCTCTTGCCCACACCACCCTTGCCGGAGCCGACGGCGATCACGCTCTTCGCCTCGAGGCCGATCTGGCCGAGCTTGCCGGGAGCACGATCGTGTGGCACGACCTCGATCGTGACGTTGGCCACCTGCGGAAACCGCGACCGCACGAGCTCCTCGATGCGGCCGCGGGTCTGTTTCCAGAGAATCGCGGAATGGGTCGTCAGGCCGATCGTTGCCTTGATGGACGAGGGCGAAGCTTCCACCGACTTGACCTGCCCCATCGCGGTGAGCGGTCGGCCGGTCTCCGGATCGGCGATGTCAGAAAGAATGGCGGTGACGGCGGACTGGTCGGGTGTGGTGCTCATCGCGTCTCGGTGGGGAGGTGGCGGGCGTGATGCTCGTCGATGGGAGGCGACACCGCCGCCGTGGCACCTGCCCGCACCGCCATGCCATCCTGCACCGCCGGGCGGAAGAGCCACCGCGGCGCCACGGTGGCCGCGAAGACGAGGCCGAGGCAGGCGAGCATCGCCAGGCCTGCGGAAATGCCGCCATCGGCCTGCACGCCGCGCTTCGTCGAGCGGAAGTACATCGCCGCGATGATCCGCAGGTAATAGGCGGCGGCGATCGCGGCATTGAGCACGAGGATCACGGCCAGCGCCACGAAGACGGCGCGGCGGCTGCCGAACGTGACCGGCGCATTCCAGTCGATCTCGAGCGCAGCCGTGGCAAGCGAGAGCTTTCCCCAAAAGCCAGGCAGCGGCGGGATGCCGGCGAGGCTCAGGAGGAACGTGGCGATCGCAAAGGCGGCCACGGGATTGGTGCTGGAGAGTCCGTTGAGATCGTCCACCGTCGTAATCTCCTCCCGTGGCGGCCGCGGCCCGCTGCCCGTGGACCACTCAGGCCAGCGGTGGCCGAGGTAGGTGATCGCAGCGAAGATCCCGATCGTCGCCAGGGCATAGGTCGCCAGATAGAAGAGCGTGGCGCCGGTGCCCCCCAGGCCGCGGGTCCAGCCGGCGTCGGCGGCGGTGATGGCTCCCTGGCTGCCCGCGCCGACGGCGCCCGTCGCCGCGAAGGCGGCCGCAGCCGCCACGCCGAGCAGGAGGTAGCCGGCGTGGGCAATCGACGAGCAGGCGAGCATGCGGCGGAGGTTCTTCTGCACCAGCGCCATCACGTTGCCCAGGGTCATCGTGATCGCGGCGAGGATCGCCGCCAACTGCCAGAAGAGCGCGGTGTAGGCCGCCGCCGCCGGGCCGACGGCCGCAGCCTGGGTCGGGCTGGTGACCGCAAGGCCGAGCAGCCGCAGGAGCACCACGACGCCCGCCACCTTCGGCAGCGTCGAGAGGAGCGCCGCATTGCCGGGGCTCGTGCCCTCGTAGACGTCGGGAGCGTAGAAGTGCATCGGCACGGCCGCCAGGCGGAAGGCGGCGCCGGCCATCGCCATGCCGAGCACCACCGGCAAGAGCACCGTGGCAATGCCGGCGGTCGATATGTCGGTGGATCGCAGCCGCTCGCCGATCACGGCGAGACTCGTCGAGCCGCCGATCCCATAGAGGCAGACGAGGCCGTAGAGGAAGAGCGCCGAGGCGACGAGCGACAGGAAGAAATACTTGAGGCTCGCCTCCTGCCCATGCGGGTCGGTCCGCTTGAGGGCCAGCAGGATGTAGGTGGGAATCGAAACCAGTTCGAGGCCCGCGAAGAGCAGCACGAGATCGTCGCTCACGCCCACGAGCGAGAGACCGGCGAGCAAGAGGAGAAACGTCCCCGCCTCTTCGCAGGTGCCGCCGCGCCAGGCCGCGTTGCCACGGCTCACGGCCGACGGGAAGAGGTCGCCGGCCTGCACGAGCGCCAACAACGCGCCGAGGGCCAGCACGATCCAGCGGATATAGGACGAAAAGGCGTTGATTGAGACCGGGCCGGCCGCAACGGTGGCCGCGTCGGCTGCGGGCTGGCCGCCGGCGAGGGCCATCGCCGCCGCGATGCCCACGAGCGCCACGAGCCAGCCGCTGCGCAGTCCGGCAAACGCGCCGGCGAGGTAGGCCACGATCGCCGCAGCCACGAGCGCGATCTCAGGCGCGAGCAGGGAAAAAGTCTGGAGCGAAGTCATGTCGGGCGTCGGCGTCATGTCGGGCCAAGTGGTCAGGGGATATGGACAACCTTGTCGGCGGCGGCGGGCGCGGGGCCCTCCATCCGCTCGGCAAAGGCGGCGGCGCTCCGCGCCGTGGCCGAACGGACGGCAGCGGACGAAGGCTTCAGGAACATCGATGGCACGAGGCCGATCCAGAGGGCGAACACTGCCAGTGGCAGCACCGCCGCGACTTCATACCAACGGAGGTCGCAGGAATCGGCCGCCGGCTCGTGGCTCGAGTGACCGTGGCCGCCATGGGCGCCATGGCCGTGAGCCGCGTGGGCGGAGGCATGGCCGCCGGGCGGCTGCCGCGACGGGCCGAAGAGCACCCGCTCGACCGCCCAGAGCATGTACCAGGCGCCGAGCACGACGCCCGCGACGGCAAGGACCGCCATCGTGAGATAGGCAAACTGCCACTCGGACGACACGCCCGACCAGGCCCGTTGGAACGAGCCGGCGAGGATCATGAATTCACCGACGAAGCCGTTGAGCCCGGGCAGGCCGATGCTCGAGAACGTAAAGAGCATGAAGAGCACGGCGAGCCAGGGGGCGCGGCTCGCAATGCCGCCCAGACTCGCGATAGACCGCGTATGGAACCGCTCGTAGATCATGCCGACCATCGCGAAGAGGCCGGCCGCCGAAAGGCCGTGGTTCACGAGCTGGAGCGTCGCACCCTCGATCGCGACTGGCTCGAGCGCGAAGAGCCCCATCACGCAGTAGCCCGTGTGGCTCACCGACGAATAGGCGATCAGCCGCTTGAGGTCGGTCTGCACGAGGGCCACGAGCGCGCCGTAGATGATTCCCGCAACGCCCAGGCCGAAGAGCCATGGCGCCGCCACCGCCGCCGCGTCGGGCAGCATGGGCAGCGAAAACCGCAGGAAGCCGTAGATGCCGAGCTTGAGCAGGATGCCGGCGAGATCCACGCTGCCCCCCGTCGGTGCCTCGACGTGCGCCAGCGGCAGCCAGGTGTGGTAGGGGACGATCGGCACCTTGATCGCGAAGCCGATGAAGAGCGCGAGGAAGACGATCATCTGCAGCCAGCCGCCTTGGGCCGTCATCGGCAGCGGATGGGCGGCGAGGCCCGCCGTGAGCGCGGCGATGTCGAACGTGACGGTGCCGGTGTGGGCGGCATTCCAGAGGACGATCGTGAGCAGGCCGAGAAACGTGAGCACGCTGCCGGCCAGCGTGTAGAGGAAGAACTTGATCGCGGCTTTGCGGCGGTCGTCGTGCCCCCAGATGCCGATCAAGAAGAAGAGCGGCACGAGCGTGAACTCGAAAAACACATAGAAAAGGATCACGTCGCGGGCGGCGAAGACGCCGAGCATCGCCGCCTCGAGCACAAGCAGGAGCACGTAGAAGCCGACGGGCCGTTCCTCGACCGCCTCCCAGGAGACCAGCACGGCCGTCAGCGAGAGCAGCGCCGAGAGGCCGAAGAGCCAGAGCGACAACCCGTCGAGCCCGAGCGACAGCTGCACGTTGAACGCGCCGTCGACGAGCCACGGGGCCGAGATCACGGCGTAGGGTTCACCGACCGCCGCCACGGGGCTCTGCAAATAGCGGACGACGAGCCAGCCGGCCAGCGCCAGGGTGATCAACGCGGTGACGACCGCGCTCTGCCGCACGGCATGGCGGCCCCGGCTGCCGAGCAGCCAGGCCACGACCGCCCCGACCAGCGGGGTGACGATCGTCAGGAGCAGATGCATGCCGGGGGAGGGGCCGTTCATGGATGGAGCGTGGGGTGGAGGGGAAGTGTGTGTCTCAGCCGCGGAGCTGCCAGGCGAGCGCGAGGACGATCATGAGCACGCCCATGACGCCGGCCAGGGCATACCGCTGCACGAGCCCCGACTGCAGGCGGCGGACGATGCCGCCGAGCACGACGGGGATCAGGGCGACGCCGTTGACGAGCCCGTCGATCACGTAGCGGTCGATGAGCGCCGCGACCATCGCCAGCGCTTCGAGCGGCCGCACGACGAGCGCGGCGTAGAGCTGGTCGAAGTAGAACTTGTTGGCGAAGACCGTCTGGAGCGGCCCGAGGAAACGCTCCATCTGCGGGGCGTCGCTGCGGCGACCGAGGTGGCCGATCGCGGCGATCACGATCCCGATCGCCGCGGCCAGCGAGCCCTGGATCGCGAGATCCATGTGGAAGACGTGTGGAGCCGCCGTCTTCGCCACGGAAGGGGCGGTGAGCGAGGGCGTCGCGGAGAGGAAGTGGGCCAGCCAGTTGGTGCTGAAGAGCCACCAGCCGGCGAGGGCCGACGGCACGGCGAGGATCACCAGCGGGAGCGTCATCACCGGCGGGGATTCGTGGGCATGGTGCCCCGCCTCCTCCGGCACCCGCGTGGGACCGGTGAACGTCATGAAGACGGCGCGAAACGTGTAGAAGGCCGTGAGCCCCGCGGTGACGAGCGCCATCCAGAAGAGCGTGCGAAACGTCGCGGGCGTGTCGAGGGTGGAAAGGGGCTGCGGTGCTGATTGTGAGGGCGTGACAAGCGAGACAGGCACGGAGGCCTGTCATACGGCGGCGGCCACGGCGGGATTCGCCGCCGCGTCGTGGTGTTCGGCATGGGCGTCGGGCCAGCCGCGGGCGTGGAGCGTGGCGAGGATCTCGTCCTTGCTGAAGAAGCCCGCAAACGGTGCGACGCCGGCGAGCGCGAGCGAACCGATCAAGAACGTGGCCGCCGTGATCGGCATGACGCGGCGCAGTCCGCCGAACCGCCGCATGTCGATGACCCCCCCCATCGCGTGCATCACGGAACCCGCGCCCATGAAAAGAAGCGCCTTGAAGAACGCGTGCGTCACGAGGTGGAAGATCGCCGCCGTGAAGCCGAGCATCGTGCCGGTGCCGAGGCTCGCAAACATGTAGCCGAGCTGGCTGATCGTGGAATAGGCGAGCACGCGCTTGAGGTCGTTCTGCACCGTGGCGATGAGCGCCGCGACGAGGGCCGTCGTGGCGCCGACGATCGACACGGCCGACAGGGCGCCGGGGCAGGCGACGAACAGTGGCGCGGTGCGTGCTATCAAATAGATGCCCGCCGTGACCATTGTGGCGGCGTGGATCAGGGCGCTGGCCGGTGTGGGGCCTTCCATCGCGTCGGGGAGCCAGACGTGCAGCGGCAGCTGCGCGCTCTTGCCGCAGGCGGCCAGCAGGAGGAGCAGGCAGATCGCGGTGCCCACCACGCCCCCCACGATGCCAGCCGCGTCGGCGAGCCGGGTCTGCCCGAGGATGCCGGGGAGGATCGTGCCGTCGGGAGAGAGCGTGTCGTGGAAGTCGAGCGTGCCGTAGGTCATCCAGAGCAGGAACGTGGCGATGGCCAGACCGAAGTCGCCGATGCGGTTGACGAGGAAGGCCTTCTTCGCCGCCCGGGCCGCCTCAGGCTTCCGAAACCAGAAGCCGATCAGCAGGTAGCTGCAGGCGCCCACCGCCTCCCAGAAGACATAGACGATCAGGAAATTGCTCGCCGCCACGAGCATCGCCATCGAGAAGACGAACATCGACACGAGCGCGAAGAACCGCGGGTAGCCCGGGTCGTCGTGCATGTAGCCCACGGAATAGATCGCCACGAGCAGGCCCACGCAGGTGATGATCGTGAGCATCGTCGCGGTGAGTGGATCGAGCCGCAGCGCCACCGGGATCGAGAAGGCACGCGCATCGGAGGGCTGGCGACTCACCGCGGTGCCGGGGATGGCCGCGGCGCTGTCGGCAGCGGGGGTGTAGGCCTCGTCCACCGTCGCCCACTGCCAGAGCGTCGAGATCATCTCGACCGGACGGATCGGCTCCTGATGCGAGCCGTGCGGGCTGCCCACCTGGTTGGCCGTCGCCAACAGCAGCATCACGGCCGCACCGGCCGCAGCCGCGATGCCCGCGATGGCCGGCAGGTGGGCCCGCGATCCGAGCACGCGACCGAGCAGGATCGTGAGGATCGCGCCCACGAGCGGCAAGAGCGGCACGAGAACGAGGAGCGTGGCGGGGGAGAGTGGCGGCATGGTTCGGAGAGAGTGAAAGACGGATTAGACGTGCTCGCGCTCGAGCGGCGTGTCGGCCGTGCGCTCCGGCAGCACGCCCGCGGGCGTGAGCCGCGGCCACGAGGCCGCCGCGGCGTCGGACGGGGGCAGCTCGCGGTCGACCGATCGCACGAGAATCGCTTCGCGGAGCGCCTGCCAGGCGGCCGCATCGAGCCGGCCCGTGCGGGCGAACGCCTGCAGCACGAAGACGAGCGCGACGGCCGCCTCGCAGGCCGCGACGGTGAGCACGAAGATCACGAGCACGTGCCCGCCCCAGTCGCCGTGGTGGCGGCTCCAGGCGACGAGGCTCACGGAGATGCCCTGCAGCATGAGCTCCGCGGAGAGAAACATCACGATCAGGTTGCGCCGGGTGAGGATGCCGACGAGCCCGAGCGCGAAGAGGATCGCGCCGACGATGAGCGCGTTTTGAAGGAGGGCCATCGAGGTGGCGGCGAGCAGCGGTGTCGCAAACGGCATCATCGCGAGGCCCTCCCGATCGCAGTCCGCCGGTCTTCCTCCAGGGCGGCCTCGCCCCGCGAGACGACCGCGATCGCACCGATGAGGGCGACGAGCAGGAGCACGCCCGCGACCTCGACGGCGAGCAGGTGGCGGCCGAAGAGTTCGGCGCCGAGGCGGGCGACCTGATCATTCGCGAGCGGGTCGGCAACGACCGCGGCGGCTTCATTCGCGCTTGGTTCAACTGGCACCGTGCCGCTGACCGCCGCCGACCGCGACGGCACGGCACAGCAAATCGAAGGCTCCGTCGAGAGGCGGCCGATCGCGAGCGTGAGCAGGCCCAGAAGGATCGCGCCGGCCACGGCCGAGAGCAACGGCTCGCTCGACACCCGGTCATACGGGGCGAGCCCCGACGGCTGCGCGAGCATGAGCACGAAGAGAAACATCACGAGGATCGCACCGGCATACACCACGATCGTGGCGACGCCCAGAAACTGTGCGCCGAGCACGAGCAAGACACCCGCCACGCCCGCCAGCGCGAGTGCAAACCAGATCGCCGAGTAGACGGGAGACCGCGTGACGATCGTCGCCGCGCCCGATACGATCGCCACGAGCGACACGACCAGAAACACCGACTCCTCGCCCAGGCCGCCGAGCCGGCGGCCCGTGGCCACGAAGCCGGCGAGCGCCGCGGCGCCGAGCAGAAGGCCGAGCCAGCGGGCGGCCCGCGACTCGCTGCCGCGTGGCAGGAGGAGCCAGAGGCTCGTGGCGGCGGCGGTGACGGCGCCGGCCAGGATCAATCCCGGCGAAAGAGCGGGAAGGGCCGGGCTCACAGCGTGCCTCCCAGCGACGCCGACTTCATCGGCTCGGCGTCCTTCGTCATGTCGTAGACGCTCAGGAGCTTCTCCTTGTCGAAGATCATCTCCTCGCGGCTCTTGCCGGTGAGGTCGAGCAGGCTCGTAAGCTCGATCGCATCGACCGGGCAGGCCTCCTCGCACATGCCGCAGAAGATGCACCGCAGCTCGTCGATCTGGAAGCTCTCGGGATACTTCTCGCGATCGGGCCAGGGACTCTCGGTGGCGACGATGTCGATGCAGTGGGCTGGGCAGGCCGTCGCGCAGAGGAAGCAGGCAACGCACTTCACGCGGCCCTCATCGTCGCGGTTGAGCCGATGCACGCCGCGGTAGATCAGCGGGTTGCCCACGGCGGGCCGCTGCTCCGGGAAATTGACCGTCACCTTCGGGCTCACCATGTGCCGCGCGGTGGTCGTGAGGCCTTGGAGAAAGAGCGGTAGGTAGAGCCGCTCGGTGAGGCCGAGGGGCTTTTCTTCCAGCCACGTGATGCCGGGATCGGATGGTGTCATCGGGTGCCTGCCAGTTCGTGCTCGCTGGTGCCGTGAAGAAGGTCGTGTTCGATGTCGAGCGGGCCGTGCGTGAGGATCGGGGTGTTGTCGGTGCCGGACGGCGTGAGGACGCCCGACGCGATCCAGCCGACGAGGAAGACCGCCCACGGCGCCGCGACCGCCGCCCACGTCGCCCAGCCGTCGCCGAGCGCCGCCACGAGCTGCGGGCGAAACTCCTCCACCGCAGCCACCGTCACGAGATTGGCCAGGCCCAGCGGCAGCATCACCTTCCAGGCGAGGCTCATGAGTTGGTCGAACCGAAACCGCGGCCAGCTCCAGCGGACGAGCATGAAGAAGACGATGACGGCGAGGATCTTCGCCGAAAGCACGCCAAATCGGAGCAGCGCGCCGGCCCACGTCACCTCCTGCCCGGCGCCCGTCACGCCCCAGAGGTGCCAGCCGCCGAGAAACATGATCACGATCAAAAACGCCGCCGTGATCATGTGGAGGAACTCGGAGACGAGAAACAGGAGCAGCTTGATCCCGGAGTATTCGGTGTGATAGCCGCCGACGAGTTCCTGCTCCGCCTCGGGAAGATCGAACGGCAGCCGCGCCGCCTCGGCGAAGCTCGCCACCATGAAGACGAGAAACCCGAGCGGCTGCGCGAATGCATACCAGATGCCGCTCTGGGCCTGGGCGTTCATGATCGCGTCAAGCTTGAGCGAGCCGGCCGCGAGCACGACGCCGAGCAGGCCGAGGCCGAGCGGAATCTCGTAGGCCACGAGTTGGGCGCTGCTCCGCAGGCCGCCCAAGAAGCCGTATTTATTGTTGCTCGCCCAGCCGCCGAGGAGCACGCCGTAGACGGCGATGCTCGAGAGGGCGAAGACCCAGAGCACGCCCACGTCGAGGCCCGGCGCCACGAGGAAGGGCACCGGGTCGGGCAGGCCGGGGATATTGAGCGGTGGCAACACGCTGCCGAACGGGATCGCCGCGAAGATCGCCAGCGACGCGGCGAGAATGACGAGCGGCGCCGCGTTGTAGAGCACCTTGTCGACGTGCTTCGGTGTGAAGTCTTCCTTGAGGATGATCTTGAGGCCGTCGGCCAGCGGCTGCCCGAGGCCAAAGAGCCGGATCTTCGTCAGCGGGATGCCCACGCGGTTCGGCCCGCGACGGTCCTGCACCCAGGCGGCGATCCACCGCTCGAGCAGCACGAGGTAGGCCGCCGCCGTCATCAGGCCGCCGACGAGCAGGCCGATCTTCACGAGGGCGGCGATCGTTTCGAGAGAGGGGAGGTAGGCGGTCATGTGGAGGCCAGTTGCTGGAGTCGGAGATCGACGCCCGTGGCGGGAATCTCGCCGGCGAGCGCCGCGAACGCCGCCGACGATTCGGCGATCTGATGGCGGACCGCGACGGTGTCGTAGAGCCCGCGGCGGCCGAGCATGTTCCAGAAGAGCCGCCCCTCGGGCCAGACGCCGGCCGGCGGCTTGATCGCCTGCGCGAAACTCTGCGCGCGATGGGCGACATTCACCCACGTGCCACTCCGCTCCGCGAATCCCGCAGCAGGGAGCCGCCAGGTGGCGAGCTTCGCCAGCGGCGAATCGAAGAGATCCTGCACGACGAGGCACTTGAGTTCGGCGAAGGCCGCGGCGGTGTCGGCGTCGATCCACGACGCGGCGTCGGCCCCCGGCGAGCCGGTAGGGCCTGGGGATCCGGCGCCCAAGGCATAGCCCGCGGTCACCCAGGCGGCGTCGGCGTTGCCCGCGCGGACGTGCGCCACGAGATCATCCCAGCCGTGCACGGCCGGATCGAAGAGCGCGATCACGCCCTCGACACCGAGGCGATTGGGGCATTTCTCGGCGCGGATCGTAAAGCCGCCGGGGAACGTCTCATCGGCCTCGCTTGTCGGCACGTGGCCGACGGCGAGATAGGCCTGCGGGTCGATCGACCGCGCCACGGCGCAGAGCATCCAGGCTTCCTCGACCGTGAGCATCGGCGAGACCGCCACGGCCAGCCGGCCGGCGGCCTTGAGCTCGTCGCGGAGGCCGGTCACGACATTGGCCCACTCGACGGCCGCGAACGTCGGCGCGGCCTGGCGGCGAGACGATTCCTCGCGGCGACCGGCCGCGAGCAGACGGGATGGATCGTGGAGGTGGTGCCAGCCGTAGCGGCCCTCGTCGCAGATCCACCACTTGTTGACGTGCATGTTCTCGCGGGGCTTGAGCCGGTAGACGGTGTCTTGGTTGTGCTCCGTGTAGATCGAGCAGCCAGCCGAGCAGCCGCCGCAGACATTCGCCTCGCGCTTCAGAAACCAGACCCGCTGCTGGTAGAGGAAGTCCTTGTCGCCGAGCGCGCCGACCGGGCAGAGATCGACCACGTTGCCGGCGAGCTTGTTGTCGAGCGGGAATCCGGGGAAGACGTCGATTTCCTCCTTGGCGCCACGGGAAGTGACCATCAGCTCGCTCGTGCCGGACACCTCGCGGGTGAACCGCACGCAGCGCGTGCACATGATGCAGCGATCGACGAAGAGCGTCACCGTCGGCCCGACGTCGCGGCGCCGGCTCGTGAAGGGCTGCAGGTCGGCCCGCCGCTCCGCCTGGCCGTGCTCGAAGTGGTAGTCCTGCAGGAGGCATTCGCCCGCCTTGTCGCAGATCGGGCAGTCGATCGGGTGGTCGATGAGCAGCGCCTCTTCCACGCGAGCGCGGCTGTCTCGCACGAGGTCGCTCTCGGTGACGATCACGGTGCCGTCCTTGACCGGCGTCTGGCAGCCAGGCACGAGCTTCGGCACCATCGTGATCTTGCCGGTGGCGGCGTCGCGCTGCCCCGTCTCGATCAGGCACATGCGGCAGCTGGCCACGACGGAAAGGCCTGGATGCCAGCAATAGTGCGGAATCTCCTTGCCGGCCCGCCGCGCGGCCTCGATGCAGTTGAGCCGCTCGTCGGCGCCGATCTCGATCTCTTGTCCGTCAACGATGACTGTTGGCATCAATGAGCTTCCACGATTTGGAGTGCGGGCACGGGCTCGGTGACCATCCAGCCCGACGGATTGGTCCGCTTGATGTAGTCCTCGAACTCGCCGCGGAATTTCTTGATCGCGTTTTTGATCGGCCAGGCGGCGCCGTCGGCCAGGCCGCAGATCGTGCTGCCGGGCATCATGCCCATCGTCTGGCCGAGCTCGAGCAGTAAATCGAGATCCTTGAGCCGGCCCTTGCCCGCCTTGATGCGCTCGAGCATCCGCAGCGACCAGCTCGTGCCCTCGCGGCAGGGCGTGCACTGGCCGCACGATTCGTGGGCGAAGAACCGACAGGAGTTGTGGAGGAAGTCGACGATGCTCGTCTGATCGTCGATGACGACGACGGCCGCCGTGCCGAGGCCGAGGCAGCCCACCTTGCCGGGGCCAGCGAAATCGAGCGGCGTGTCGAGCTCGCTCTCCGTCATCAGGCCCATCGAGATGCCGCCGGGGATCACGGCCTTGGCCTTGCGGCCCTTCCAGACGCCGCCGCCAAATTCGTCGATGAGCTGCCGCGCGGTGATGCCGAGCGGCGCCTCGTAGCAGCCGGGCTTCTCGACGTGGCCCGACAGGCAGTAGAGCTTCGGGCCGTAGGAGCCGGGATCGCGGGGATTGTTCGGGTCGGCCGGCACGCCGATCGACTTGAACCACTCGACGCCGCGGCGGGCGATCTGCGCCACGCAGGCCATCGTCTCGATGTTGTTGACGACCGTCGGCTTGCGGAAGAGCCCCTCGATCGCCGGGAACGGCGGCTTGATCCGCGGCCAGGCCCGCTTCCCTTCGAGGCTCTCGATGAGGCCCGTCTCCTCGCCGCAGATATAGGCGGCGGCGCCGCGGTGGAGATAGATATCGAGCGAGAAGCCGCTCCCCTTGATGTTTTTCCCGAGGTAGCCCGCCGCATAGGCCTCGTCGATCGCGGCCTGCAGTCGGTGCCAGCTGTGCGGATACTCGTATCGCAGATAGAGGTAGGCGGTGGACGCCCGCGTGGCGTAGGCCGAGATGATGATCCCCTCGATCACCTGATGAGGATCGTCCTCCATGAGGATGCGATTGTTGAATGTGCCCGGCTCGCTCTCGTCGGCATTGATGCAGAGGTAGATCGGCCCCGGATGATCCTTCGGCAGGAACGTCCACTTGAGGCCCGTCGAAAACCCGGCCCCGCCGCGGCCCCGCAGGCCCGACGACTTCACCATCTCGACGACGTCGCCCGGCTGCTTCTCCTGGAGCAACTTTTCGAGCGGCGCGTAGCCGCCGCGGCTCTTGTAGCTGGACAGCGTGTGGCCATCGGGCACGCCGACAGCTTCGAGGAGGACGGGCTTGAATGGGGGCATGTCCGCCGGCATGTCAGGTGGCCCTCGCGCGGGGTTTCTTGAGCTCGGCCTCGGCGGCCTCGGGCGTCATGTTTTTGAGCAGGTCGTCGTTGGCAAGGATGCAGGGAGCGAAGTCGCAGGCCCCGAGGCACTCGGCCGGCTCGATCGTCAGTTCGCCGTCGGGCGTCGTGCCGTAGGGCTTGATGCCGTTTTTATGGCAGAGGTGCTCGAGCAGGTGGTCGCCGCCGCGCAGGGCGCAGGAGACCGAACGGCAGACGAACGCCCGCACGGTGCCGTGCGGCTTCTCCTGATGGAAAAATTGATAGAAGGTGAGCGTGTCTTGCACCTCCGCCGGCGCGATCCCCAGCACCTGGGCGATCTCGACCACCGCCTCCATCGGCACGTGCCGCAGCTCGGCATTGACGATGTGGAGCGCCGGCAGCGTGAGGGCGCGGCGGTTCGGATACCGCGGCGCGAGCGCCTCGATCTTGGCCACCATCTCATCGGTGAGGATTTTTTTTGGGGCGATCATGCTTCGTGCGAAGTCTCCGAGAACCTTCTCATGTGGTTGGCTTCGGACGGGGCTGCCCGCACCGCCTCGCCCGGACGCTCGCTACGGGCATCCTGCCCTTCGCTCGCTCGATGCCGTCTGCGCTCCGGCATCCTGCCTCCGCTTGCCGGCAACGCCGGCTCGACGGTACGGGCAGCCCCGTCCTCCTCGTTCTCGTTGCGGTGAGGTTGTTTTTCTTCATCGATCGAGCTCCGCGGCGATGATGTTGAGGCTGCCGAGCACCGCCACCACGTCGGAAAGCGTGTGGCCGCGGATCAGGTGGGGAAAGAGCGCGAAGTGGAGCACGCTCGGCGGCCGGCAACGGGCGCGATAGGCCGTCTCGTTGCCGTCGCCCACGATGTAGAAGCCGAGTTCGCCGTTGGGCGCCTCGATCGCGCCGTAGGTCTCCTCGTTTGGCACCTCGAATCCACGATTGCTCATCGAGAGTTCGAAGTGGGAGATCGTACCTTCGATCGTCGAATAGACCTGCTTTTTCGTCGGCAGGGCCGTTCGCTGGTCGATGCCCACGTTCACCGCCCCGGCGGGGAGGTTTTCGAGCGCCTGTGCGACGATCTTCAGGCTCTCGCGCATCTCCTGCATCCGCACGAGGTAGCGGGCGTAGCAGTCGCCGGCCGATGCACAGCAGATCTGGAACTGGAAGTCTTCGTAGGCGAGGTAGGGCTCGTCGCGCCGGAGGTCGCGGGTGACGCCGCTGGCGCGGGCGACCGGGCCGGTGGCGCTCCGATTGAGCGCTTCTTCTTTGGTGAGCACGCCCACGCCCTTCGTGCGATCGACGAAGATGCGGTTGCGGGTGAGCAGCCGCTCCATGTCGTCGAGCGTCTTCGGGAAGGTCTTCACGAAGGTGCGGATCTTCTCGATCACCAGCGGCGTGAAATCCTGCGAGACTCCGCCCACCCGCGTGTAGGAATTCGTGAAGCGAGCGCCGCAGAGCGTCTCGAAGATGTCGTAGATCACCTCGCGCTGATAGAAGGCGTAGAGAAAAAACGTGAAGGCGCCCGTGTCGAGGCCCACGGCGCCGTTGCAGAGCAGGTGGTCGCTGATCCGCGCGAGCTCCGCGATGATCGTGCGGATGTATTTGCACCGCGGCGTGAGATCGATGCCCAGGAGCTTCTCGACGGCGTGGTGCCAGGCCACGTTGTTGGCCATCGGCGAGATGTAGTTCATCCGGTCGGTGACCGTCACGTATTGGTTGAACGTGAGGTGCTCGCCGATCTTCTCGAATCCCGAGTGCAGGTAGCCCATCTCCGGCATCGCATCGACGACCCGCTCCCCCTCGAGCTTGAGCACGAGTCGGAGCGTCGTGTGGGTCGCGGGATGCTGCGGGCCGAAGTTCAGCGTCCAGAGGTAGTCTTCGCTGCGGGCGCCGTCAGGACCGCCGGTTGCGGAATCAAATTCGTTGGTCGCGATTGCCATTGGGTAGGACAGGCTTCAGCCTGTCATGTATTGGTAGGACAGGCTTGAGCCTGTCTGGAAGTAGTTCAGCCGTCGTCTCTCGTGAGCACGGGGAAGTTGTGGCGTTCGCCGCGGCCTTGCAGCGGGTAGTCCTTCCGGAGCGGATGGGCGGTGAACTGCTCCGGCATCACCAGCCGTCGCAGATCGGGGTGGCCTTCGAAGCGGATGCCGAAGAGGTCCCAGACCTCGCGTTCGAGCCAGTTGGCGCCCTCCCAGAGCGGCACGACGCTGCGGACGGTCGGGTCGGGATCGTCGACGAAGACGCGAATGGTGAGCCGCTGGTTGGTCGTCGTCGAGGCGAGCAGGTAGACGAGCCCGTAGCGGTGCTTCGCCCCCTTGTATTCGAGATAATCCACGCAGCTGACATCGACGAGCAGGTCGAAGCCGCGGGCCTTGAGGGCCCGGAACACCTCGAACGACTTCAACGCCGGCACGACGACCCGCGTTTCGTCGCGAAACACGGAGGTCTCGAGCGGGCCGAACTGCGCCGCAAGGGCTTCGAGGACGTCGTTGACAGGGGTGGGCTGGTGGGGCATGACGGGAGGTGGGATCGAAGGCATCAGCCGTGCTGGATGGTGTCGGCGAGTTCGCGCTGGATGACGGGATTACGGGAGGCGTCGATCGTGATCGGCAGCGACTGCTCCACGAGCGCCCGCTTCCGCCGCTGCCGCTCCGCGGTATCGAACTCGCGGCCGGTGATTGTGCCCTCGCGCTGGATCTTGTCTTGCAGGTCGATGATCGCCTGGATGAGCTGCTCCGGCCTCGGCGGGCAGCCCGGCACATACATGTCGACCGGAATGAAGCGGTCGATTCCCTGCACGACGGCATAGGTGTCGAAGACGCCCCCGGTGCTCGCGCAGGCACCCATCGAAATGCACCACTTCGGCTCGTGCATCTGCAGCCAGATGCGCTGCAGCACCGGCAGCATCTTCATCACCACGCGGCCGGCGACGATCATCAGGTCGCACTGCCGCGGGCTGAAGCGGAAGACCTCGGCGCCGAATCTCGCAAGGTCGTGCTTGCTCGCGCCGGTCGCCATCAGCTCGATGCCGCAGCAGGCCGTGGCGAACGGCATCGGCCAGAGGCTGTTTTTGCGGCACCAATTCGCCAGTTCGTCGAGCTTGCTGACGACGACGTTTTCGGGAAGTTCCAGCTTCTGGGATTGTCCTACCGCCATTTGAAGACCCCCTTCCGCCAGTCATAGGCAAAACCGATCACCACCATTGAGATGAAGAGCATGGCCCCGGCGAAGACGATCAGCCGCGACGAGACAAGGCCGCCCGCGACGGCCGCATCGATGCCGGCGGCCGAGCGACTGGCCACCGCCCAGGGATAGAGAAAGAGCAGTTCGACGTCGAAGACGAGGAACGTGAGCGCCACGAGATGAAACCGCACGTCGAACCGCCGCCGCGTGTCGTGAATCGGGTCCATGCCGCTCTCATACGGCATTTCCTTCACGGCACTCGACCGTTTGGGGCCGACGAGTTGCGCGAATCCCACCAGGCCCACCGATACCGCCGCCGCGATGGCGACGAAGAGCAGCACTGGCAGGATGGCGTCCATGGGCGTTGCGTGGCGAAAACGGTCGGCGGGTCCGGTCACCTGTGAAAATCGGCCGTGGGAAGCCACTTCGTGAAATTCGTCACGAAGTCGTCGCCCAAAAAAGCCGGGGCCCGATGGGACCGCCGGCCGGCCGTCATAACCGTCAGAGTTATACAGCCCGGGGCCGCGGCCGACGAGGCGGGCCGAATAAAAAGGTGTCAGGACTCTTTTCCGGTCCAAACGGTCCCGTTTTCCACAGAATGGCGTCGGGAAAAGAGTCCTGACACCTTTTTGTCAGAAGTTGCCGACGTTGAAGCCCACGTAGGCGCCGAACGGGCCGACGCCGATCGACATGCCGGAGCCGTGGACGTCGGAGAAGGGGGGCTTGCCGCCGCCCTGGCTGCGATAGGGGGAGTAGGCCGGGCCGCTCGCCTGGGCCGCCGACCGCGCGGCGGCCATCGCGGTCTGCTGCCGCGCCGCCTGCGCCTGTTCGGCGAGCGCCTGGCGACCTTGATCGAAGGCCGCCTGCTGCTGCTGAAGCGACTGTCGCTTCGTTTCGATCTTCTGGATCTCCTGCGACAACTGGCCCGACGACATCGTGACGATGTCGGGGATGTCTTTCAAAACCTCCTCGCGCTTGCGGTCCGACATCGCCGAAAGATATTGCCCGACCCAGGCGCGGGCCTCCTTCGCCTCCGGTGAATCGATCACCTTGAACTTCGTCTCGAGATCTTCAAGCAGGTATTCGAGCTCGTAGGACGACATCTTCGCGACGCGCTGATTGAAGTCTGCCTTGATCTTCATCACCTGCTTGGGTGGGTAGATCTCCTGCGTGTCGAGCCATTCGCCGAGTTCGAAGATGGCTCGCCGCCAGCGCGGGCTGCGGAGAATCTCCGCCTTCTTGGCGATGTCGTCGGCGGCGGCATCGGCCTTGGCGTCGGCCGTGGGCTGCGCCACGGCGGGAACGGCGGATAGGAGGAAGGCGATCGCCGCGGCGGTGAGCGGGGCGATCGCCGTGGCGAAGACGCGAGACATCATTTCGTGGGCCTCCCCGGCTTGCGGATCATCGTCATGTTGACCGGCGGCGCGTGTTCGCTGCCGGCATGCGTGTGAATCGACTGCCACGTGCAGCGGTCCTTGCCGTCGTCGGTGTAGACGTTGAGCGACGCCGTCTGCGAGCCGTCGGGCAGTACGGCCGTCGTGCGGGCGAGCCACGAGCCGCCGTCGCGGCTCCAGAAGGCTTCGCCATGTCCGCCGTCGCCGCTGAACACCCAGGATCGGATCTGCCGCAGGAGCGGGTCCCAGCCGATCCGCTGCGTGACGTGCATCGGGGCGGCCGGTTCCGCGCCCGGGGCGGCCGGCGGCGTGATCTTCATGTCGCGAAGCAGGTAGGTGCGGTTGGCATTCCATCTCACGGAGACCTCGATCGTGGGCTTGCGGGCGCCCTCCTTTGCGGGCGCGTTGTCGACGACGGTCCAATCGCCGACCATCCAGTCGAGATCGGCCAGCTGCTCCTGGCCGCCGGCGGCGCCAAGCCGGGCCTCGCGGAGGCTTGCGATTTTCCAGCCATCGGCCTGCTTCACCCAGGTGGCGGAGAAGCGGCCTGTCGTCGGCAGCCCCCCGCCTGGCTGCTTCACTTCGATCACGCCATCCTCGAGCGCCACGCCCGGGGCGAGAAACCGCAGGCTCGTGTCGCGGAGCTTGAGCTCGGGCCGCGCCGCGCCCGGCTCCGGGGCGACCGCGAGCGACGCGGTTTCACGGCCCTTCATCCGGTTGCCGGAGTCGTCGATGATGTCGCCGTCGGCCGTCCAGAAGGCACCGAGCGCCTTGCCGTCGCCGCGTTCGAGTGCCTGCTGATAGGCGGCGCCCGCGGCGCGGATTGCCTGCTCGTCCTCCGAGGTCTGCCCGCGGGCAGGAAGGGCCGCGACGACCGCGATCACCATCACGAGCACCGCCGCACCGCCGACGAATCCTCGAGCCATGAAGCACCTCTGCCAAAACCGCGAAGTGAAACGCCGGCGTGTGAAACCGCCTCGGCGGCGACGCGACCGCGCGACCGACAAATCGTATCACGCACCGGGTGCGGCGGGAAAGAAACGCCACGGTTTGGTAGGGTGATTGCGATGTCAGACCACGTTGCCACTCTCGCCGATCTCGTCCGCCGACCGAGCGTCAACCCGATGGGCCGCGTTGTGTCCGGCCCGGAGTATCTCGAGGGCCGCGTCACCGATTATCTCGTGCAACGCTTCTCGTCGGCGGGCATTCCCTGGGCGCGGCAGCACGTGGCGCCAGGCCGCGACAATGTCATCGCCCGCCTCGATGCGACGGTCGCCAAGGCCCCGGCGATCCTCTGGGACGCCCATCAAGACACGGTGCCCGCCGACGGCATGACGATCGAGCCTTTCGCGCCCCTGGTTCGCGATGGCCGGCTCTACGGCCGCGGGGCCTGCGACGTGAAGGGGGGCATGGCCGCCATGCTCGTCGCACTCGACCGGCTGCGGGCGTCGACCAAGCCGCGCAAGAAGACGGTGATCTTCTCGGCGACTGTGAACGAGGAGTTTGGCTTCTCGGGCGCGAAGGCGCTCGCCCGGCTCTGGACGACGCCAGACGCCGGCCAGCCCGCCGGGTCGCTCGTGAAGGCCCGGCCATCTGCCGCGATCGTCGCCGAGCCGACCGATCTCGACATCGTCACCCAGCACAAGGGCGCCGTCCGCTGGCGGATCCGCATCCATGGGCGGGCCTGCCACAGTGCCTTCCCCGAGCAGGGAGAAAACGCGATCTACCCAGCCGGCCGCGTGATCATCGCGATCGAGGAGCTCGCGCGGGAGCTCTTGCGGCGCCGGCCCGAGCTGCCATGTGGCCCTCCCACGTTGAGCTTGGGAACCATCCGCGGCGGTACGGGGGTGAACCTCGTGCCCGACCTCGTCATCCTCGAGATCGACCGCCGGATCGTGCCGGGGGAGTTGCCGAGCGAGGCTCGCGACGAGGTGATTCGCCGGATCGCCACGGCCGCCCCGGGAGCGCGGATCGAGCACGAACCGCCGTTCGTGGAGAGCGCCGGTCTGCCGGAGGCCGATGCGGCTGCGTGCGCGAAGGCGATCGAAGCGGCGGCGGCAGCGTGTGGTGTCGAAACGCGGCGCACGGCCGCCCGCTACGGCACCAACGCCAGCATCTTCGCGGCGGCCGGCGTGCCGAGCGTCGTCTTCGGACCGGGCTCGATCGCCCAGGCCCACACGGCCGACGAATGGATCGACCTCGACGAGGTCGATCAGGCGGCCACCATCCTCTGCGGCGTGGTCTGGCCGTAGACGCGCTGTGGGCACAAGCCGGCTTGTGGATCGGCAGAAGTCTCCTTCGCGGAGAAACTTTCTCCGCTGACGACCTACGGCGATTCATTCCCCAGAAGGTCGAAAGTTCCTAACGCTCGTCGAGCTTCCGCCGATCCACAAGCCTCCCTGCTCCATTTCTCAATGCCCAGGTTCATCGACAGGAACGGTGAGGCTCGCGGGTCGGCGGAAGCGTGACGAGCATTTGAACCGAGTCCGCGAGGGGCAACGCGAGTCACCTTCTGCCGCCCGCGAGCCGGCGCGGCGTTTTCTGAGATCCGCTTGCGGAGCAAGCGGTCTACGAGGTCGCGAGCTTCAGGAGTTCGAGCGTGAGGATGATCGCCACGCCCATGAGCGATTCGCCGGCGATCAGGCCGCTCGAGATGGGCACGGTGTAGGTCTCCGCCGCCTGCGGCCGCGCCTTCGCGAAGAGCCAGGCGGCGAGCGCCCCGGCGAACATGGCAAACGCATTGAAGGCCGGAATCACGCCGGCGATGCCGAGGCCCGTCGTCGAGGGGAGCCACGGCCGCCACGACCTCGGGCCGAATTCCTCGAGGAGCGTCAGTGCGATCCCGATCGCGGCGCCCACCGCGATCGCAGCGAGAGCGCCCTGCGGCAGCGCGTCGATCCCCTTGGCGAGCAGTTCGGCCACGCCGGCCCAGACCTTCGCCGACGGCGCGGGGAGCGCCTCCGAGCCGAGTCGCTCGGGGTTTCGCTGCACCACGAAGAGATACGCTGGCACGCTCACGAGCGTTCCAGCCAAGACGCCGAAGAGCTGCGAGATCGTCTGCTTGCGGGGATTGCCGCCGAGCAGGTAGCCGCTCTTGAGATCGGTGAGCAGATCGGCCGCGTGCGATGCGGCGCCCGACGTGATCGAGGCGGTCATGAGGTTCGTCGTGATGTTCGTCGGCGCGACGACGCCGTAGATCAGCTGCGTGATCTTCCCCATCGCGCCGATCGGCGTGATGTCGGTCTCGCCCGTGGCCCGGGCGGCGACGATCGAGAGCAGAAACGTCACGACCACCGCGAGGATGCCCATCCACCAGGTGATGCCGAAGAGCTGGTGGCCGAGGATCACGCAGGCCGTGCCCGCAGTGAGCGTGCCGACGATGAACCATGACGCGGGCACCTCGACATGCGCGAGCGGATCGTCGTCATCGGCTGCCGCCGTGGTACCGAAGAGCCGCGAAAGGCCGCCGAAGGCGCGGGCCACCGTCCGCCACTTGAGCCCGAAAGACAAGAGCCCGGAGGCCACCATCATCGCCGTCGAGGGCCAGAGCACCCACGACACGATCCCGCGGTAGCCGGGCTGGGCGATGCCGCGCTCCACCAGCATCGGCCCGATGACGCCATAGAAGATGATCGAGCCCATGAGCATCGACGCCGCCACCCGCATGCCCATGATCGCCCCGGCGGCGACCATGATCAGCGAGCCTTCGATGCCGATCGTGTATTTCGTGAGCAGGTCGCGGCCAAAAGCCGACGGCCAGAAGGGGATCTCGGCCGGAAAGGCGTAGGCGGCGAGGGATTTCACCTGCGTGAAGAGATCGCGCCAGGTCGCGACGACGGCCCCCACGATGCCGCAGGCGAAGAGCGACCGTGCCTTCACCACCGCCTCGCCCCCTTCGCTGTGCATGCTCTTGAGCGTTTCGGCGGTGGCGATGCCGGACGGGAAGGGGAGCTGGTCGATGTTGATCAGCTGCCGCTTGAGCGGGATCGCCATGAAGACGCCGAGGATCGAAAGGGCGAAGAGCCAGAGGCCGATCTCCCACCAGGTGAGCGTGCGGCCGGTCGTGAGATAGAGCGCGGGAATCGCCGACACGAGGCCGGCGCTGCTCATGTAGCCGGCTGCGCTGGCGGCGCTCGACATCGTGTAGTTTTCGAGCGTCGAGAACGGCCGGTTGCGATAGGCCGGCACGATCCGCTCGAGGAACGTGAAGACGGCGTAGGCGATGATGCACGACGTGATCGTCACGCCCAGGCCCCAGCCCGTCTTCAGACCGACGTAGAGATTGCTGATCGACATCACGCCGCCGATCAGCATGCCGCTGATCACGGCCCGCGGCGTGAGCTGCACGGCGTCATCGCCGGCATAGACGTTGTCGAGCCACCACCGCGCCGCCTCGCGCTCGTGTTCAAACGGCGGATGACGTGAGTCCTGCATGGCGAAGATTGTAGCCCCGTACGACAGGCCTCCGTGCCTGTCCTGCCTTCGCTCGCCCCATCCGGCGAGGGGCTACCCGTACCCCGTCGCCGGACGTTCACTGCGCCCATCCTGGGCTCTGTTCACTCGATGCTGCCTGCGCTTCGCCATCCATGGCTGCGCTGGTCAGCAACGCCGGCTCCCGGGGCACGGGCAGCCCCTCGCCTCCCGTGAGCGATCGCGCCGGCGCATCCCTTCGGGCCTGCGGCGGCTTACGCGAGGCTCGCCAGGATGGCGAGCCTGGCGGTCGAGGCAAACCTTGGCTTTGCCTCCGACCGCCTCAAGCGAAAACGGGCAGGATGCCCGTGTTTCGCGTATATCTAGAACACGTCCAGGTGGAAGTGGTGCCCTTGGTGGTAGCGGCGCGACTTCAGGTAGTAGTTCTGCCACTGCCGGTTGTAGACGGGCACCCGCATCTCTTGCGGATAGCGGTGGTAGAGGTCGTCAGCGCTCTGGTAGTAACCATCCGCGTAGTAGTTCTGCGGATACCACACATAGGGATAGTGGTAGAAGCGGTTCCAATCCGGATTGCCCGCGGATTGACCCCACTGGCGGCTGGTTGACTGCTGGCCCGGATGCGGGGCTTCGGCGTTCGAACTGAACAACATCGCCCCGGCGACGAGCGCCGCGGCGGCAAGGTGCCGTGTCATCGGATTGTCCCCCCTGAAAAAACAGCGTCAGTGAAGATATCGGCCGCCCGCACGACCGGTCTTTACGGAAAAACCGTCAGGGATTTCCACGCGCTGAACCGGCGTCTCGTAGACCGCTTCGTCCCGAAGCGGATCCCTGCCGGCTCACGGGCGGCAGAAGTCTCCTTCACGCTGCCATTTCTCCTTTGACGACCTGCGGAGCTGCTGGCCTCAGAAGGTCGAAATGGCATACGTTCGTCGAGCTTCCGCCGACCCGCTCGCCTCACCGTTTGCCGACTAGGCGGGCTGCGGCTTCGCGTTGGGAAGGCGGCCTTCGGCGAGTTCGCGATCCCATTCGTCGATCAGTGGCCAGTGCGGGGCGCAAGTGCCGAAGTCGGCGAGCGTGAGGTAGCCCTCGAGGCGGCCGATCGTCTTGGCGAGCAGTTTGTCGTCTTTCCGGAAGATCGGTCCGTGGCTCGGCAGCAGCCACTCGACGTCGCTCGCGGCAATCCGCTCGAGCGACTTGATGAACGAGGGGATGTCGCTGCCGTGGTGGGCGTCGATCGCGCCCACCGAGCCGTCGCGGTAGATGTTGTCACCGGAGAGCAGCAGGTTGCCCAGGCGGAAGGCGAGCTGGCTGTCGGTGTGGCCCGGCGTATGCCAGACCTCGAGCCGCCGCGTGCCGATCTCGATCGTGTCGCCATCGGCAATTTCGCGGTCGATCTTCACCGGCGGCATCGGCATGCGGACGTTTTGCGCAGCGATCTCAGCGAATGTCTTGATCGGGTCGCCCGATTCGAGCGCGGCCACAGCCTTCGGGTGGGCCAGCACCGGCGCCTTGAGAATGGTCTTGGCCTTGGCGAGCCCCTGGATGTGATCCACGTCGGCATGGGTGGCCACGAGGGCCCGGCACTGCGAGAGCGGGAAATCCATTTGGCGGATGAGCTCGATGATCTCGTCCACTGTTTCCTCGTAGCCGATGTCGACGAGCGCCCAATCGCGGCCCTCGTAGACGAGGTAGACGTTGCAGCCGATGCGATAACCCGCCTGATGGTTCATCTCGATCACACCGGGGAAGACGGGACGACGTTCGAGCATGGCGGTCGCGGGGTTTGGGGGGGCGGATTTGCGAGCCGAAACGGCGGAAGACACACTTGAAGCACGTCCCTGCTGGATCAGAGCCTCCGCGCTAGTTCCCCTTTAGTCTAGCGCGGCCGTTTCTGGGCGGCAACGAACGGCACCCCGGCGGCCCGAGGAAGCGAGAGTTTGTCCGATCCGATGCAGACAACCAGCTATGCCTCGTGGGCCGGCAGCATCGCGGAGCTCTGTGGCCAGCTCGCCGCGCTCGAGCCGCTTGGCCTTGCGCTGGGCGTTGCCCATCCCGCCGGCTCGGAGTGGCACGGGCAGCTCTTCGGCAAGCTCCGCCCCCAGGTCTCTCGCGAGCCGGTGCTCGTGGCGGCCGTCTGCGGCGGCACCAACACCGGCAAGAGCCTGATCGCCAACACGATCGTGGGCGCGGAGATCTCACGGTCGGTGCCGGAGGCCGCCCGCACCAGGCATCCCGTCGCCAGCCTGCCGCAGGGGCTCGCCGCGAGGATCGATCTGGCCGCGCTTTTTCCAGGCTTTGTGCCCATGGCCTGGTCGAGCGAGCAAGATGCCCTCGCCCCCGGCGACGATGACCGGCTTGTGTGGCGCGAAGACACGACGGGCCGGCAGCCGGCGCGGCTCATCCTGCTCGACACCCCCGACGTCGATGGCACGCTCCGCGACAACTGGCACCGCGCGGAACTCGTGCGCAACGCCTGCGACGTGCTCATCGCCGTGCTCACCCAGCAGAAATACAACGACGCCGCCGTTCGCGATTTCTTCAGCGCCGCGGCCGCCGCGAAGAAGACCGTGATCGTGGTCTTCAACATGGTCAACTGGCCGCAGCAGCGGGAGCGAATCGGCGGCTGGCTCGAAACCTTCAAAGCCGAGACGGGCATCGTGCCGCACGCCGTCTATGCCGCGCCGCACGATTGTGCGATGGCCGAGGCGGGCCGGATCGAGTTTCACGCGCTGCCCGAGTATGCCGCCGCCGGGCCGCACGTCCCGGCCGCCCCGGCAGGCCCGGCCAATCTCGCCGCGAGCCTGGCGCATGTCGATTTCGATCGCATCAAGCTCGACGCGATGCGGGGCTCGCTGGCCGTCGTGCTCGACACGGCCACCGGCGCCGGGGCCTGGCTCGATGCCTTCGAATCGACGGCCCGCGAATGGCAGGAGGCGAAGCAGCTGCTCGCCGACGAGGCCCGCGTGCGGGTGACGCTGCCGACCGCGCCCCGCGAGCTGGTCTGGAGCGAGATCTGGAATTGGCTCGAGCCGCGGCGATCCACGTTCGACCTCGCGGTGAGCAAGGCCTATCGCGTGGCGGGCGGCGGCGTGCTGTGGGCGGCCCGCCGCTTGGGCCTCGCCCGCAGCGACGAGGAGAAGCGGGACGATTTCTCCGCGATCGAACTCGCGGCGCTCAAGCAGGCGCTCGCCGACTTCGTGGAACGGCTCGAAGACGCCAGCCGCCGCAACCCACGGCTCGCCGCGATGCTCGACACCGCGCTCGTGGATGGCGACCGCACCGCCTGGTATGCCGACCTCGAGCGGCGGCATGCGGCGCTGCCGATCGTGTCGGACGACTATCGCACGTTCGTCCGCAACGAGCTCGACCGGTTCTCCACGGAAAACCCGAACCTGGTGCGGTGGATCCTCACGGGGCTCAACGTGGGCGCGGTCGCCCGCCCGGCGATCACCGTGGGGCTCGGCCTCGCCGGCGCGGCCGTCGTGCCCGCCGCGGCGGCGACGGCCGGCGGCATCTCGACGCTCGTGCACCACGTGGGCGACGTCGTGGTCGGCACGGCGGCCACGCTCGCCGGCGAAGGCGCGCTCGGGCTCACGATGGCGGGCCTCAAGCCGCTCATCGAGAAGCTCTTCGCGGGCTGGTCGGCCGAGCGCAGCCGCGTGCTCGCCGAGACGCTGCATGATGTCGTGCTCGGCGGGCGTCTCGAGGAGATCGACCGGCTCGCGACCGCCGCCGCGCGGCCCGAGGTGGCCGGCGCCCGTCGGCTGCTGTTCGAATGGCGGCGGGAGTTTTCACACGCATGACGAGCGCCCCCCTCACGACCCCCGCCGCCCACGACGACGCCACGTTCGACGAACTGGTCGATTCGCTCGCCCGCTGGAGCGGATCGCTGCCCGAATGGGCGCCGGCCCGCCGCGTGCGCGCGGGATGGGAAGAGATCGAGCCTCGGCTCGACCGCGCCCGCCGCGTGCTCTCGCGAGTGCTCGTCGTCGGCGTGATCGGCGGCACAGGCACCGGCAAGAGCACGCTCGTCAACGCACTGGCCGGAGGCAACGTCAGCCCGGCCGGCGACGTGGCCCGCCCCACCACCACCAACCCCGTCGTAATCGTCGCGAAAGACGTCGACTGCTCCTGGCTGCCGCTCGAGCAGATGCAGGCCCGCGTGGTGCGGAGCGAATCGCCCGCCGTGGCCAACATCGTCCTCGTCGACTGCCCCGATCCCGACACGCAGGGCGACGCGACGCCCGCCGCGGGCCACGCCCGGCCGAGCGACTCGAATCGAAACCGCGATCTCCTCGAGGCCGTGGTGCCAGCCTGCGACGTGCTCCTGCTCGTGGCCACGGCCCAGAAATACCGCTCATGGATCGTGTCACGCGAGGTGGCGGCCTTCGCGCCGGGCCGGCCGCTCCTCTTCGTGCAGACCCACGCCTCGCGCGATCCCGACATCCGCGACGATTGGCGGCGTGAACTCGAGTCGCAGGGGTTCGACGTGCCGCGGATCTTCCGGCTCGACGCGCTCGATGCGGCGAGCCGCGCGGCGGCGGGGCTCGAGCCCGATCCCGGCTTCCGCGAATTGGTGCGGGCGATCGACGAGGAATTGGTCGGCCGCGCGGCCAGGCGGGTTCGCCGCACCGGCGCCGCCGATCTCGCCGACTGGTTTCTGCGGCAGTCGCACCGCGATCTCGAGCCGCTCAGGCAGCCGGTGGCGCAGCTCGCCGCCGGCGTGCGGAACGAGCGAGCGCGGCTCGAGGGGCTGCTCGGCAAGGCGGTCGAATCGAAGCTGCGGGTGAGCCGATCGGCGTGGCAGCGGCTCATCACGGATGAGCTCGTCGATCGCTGGCATGGCGGACCCTTCGCGACATTTCTTCACATCGTCGCGGCGCTTGGAGCCTTCTGGCCGCGGATCCGGTCGGCCGGCGGCGGCTTGATCGGCCGGATCCTCGCCGGCGGCGGCTTGGCTCCGGCGGCGGGCCGCGGAAGCTGGCAGACGATCGAGGAACTCGGCCTCGGCGAGGCGGATGTCGAGCAATCCCGCAGCATCCTCGTGGGCCTGGCCGCGCGGGCGAAGATCGCCGAGCCGCTCGTGGGCCGCGCCCGTCTCGACGACGATCGCGTGCAGGCGACCGTGGGCACGCTGCTCGATCGCACGGCGGGCTGGCTTTCCTCCGGCATCGACAAGCTCGTGGCCGAGCGCCGTGGTCGGATCGACAGCCCCTTCCTGCGGATCGGCTGCGAGCTGCTCTTTTCTACGCTCGTCGTGGCGGTGCTCGTGCGGGCCGGCTGGAACTTTTTCTACGGTCATCTCTGGAGCGGCCGGCCCGTCGAGGGGCTCGCGTTCCTCGAAGAGGCCTTCGTCTGGGTGATCCTGTTCGGCTTTTTCCTGCGGTGGCTCGTCTTCCTGCGGCTGCGGATGGGGCTCGACCGCGACATCGCAGCGCTCGTCTCGCGGCTGCCGGCGGCGGGGCTCGTCGA
>Ga0172376_10000740_pt1 | contig 42062 bp, 28 predicted proteins | sample Lak35m_FD_121114 | JGI IMG/M metagenome (GOLD analysis project Ga0172376, IMG submission 121114) | Freshwater microbial communities from Kabuno Bay, South-Kivu, Congo - kab_092012_35m | ecosystem: Environmental > Aquatic > Freshwater > Lake | place: Democratic Republic of the Congo: South-Kivu...
CATTGATCACGGCATCGTTCCGCTTCGGGCGGGTCATGGTATTCCTTTCACTGGTGGTTTTTGGCTTCATCACCGAACCACCTACCATGATCCGCCTTTTTGCTGAACTCTCCGGACACTACCTGTCCGGGAGACAAAAGCGGCGTTTTCGAGCTGCTCACGATTTGAAGCCGACGGGCGTGTCGGGTGCAAACTGGCCGGGTGAACACCGGCCAAGCTGTCTTCGCCCAGATCATGGCGCGCATCCCACATTGGGCGGGGAATAACTCTGCGCTTAGCAGTCTCCACCCGGGTGACAAGCCGCGACCCCGGAATCGCTCATTCGCCCACCGACACGCTCACCTTCAAGAGCAAGACGACATCGTCGAGGTGCGTCTTGATCCGTTCGTCGTCAGGAGTCGAAGAGCCCTGAGCGCCTCAATCGGCCCAGTTCGCCAGCACGCAGGGTGGGAGCCGGATCGGGTTGGACTCGCAGTTCCATTCCGGGGTTGGGTCGGTCCGGGCGTGAAGCCATGCGGGCGGTGCGGAGCGGACCGGGAGAAACTCCAACCAGGAACTCGGGCGCAGGGTGGAGTTCCTGCTCCGCACCGCCCCCACTCCGGGCAAAGACGAGGACGCGCAGGGCAATTCCGGTTCTTTAGCTGGGAGCCCCAGCGGACCAATCGAGTTAACGTCGTAAAATGGTCTGGACCAATTTACGATTATTCTCAAAACGGACCCATGCCTATTCGTCCACGTCTCTACGACGCCATGGTGCGGGACCACCTCGCAAGGCATCGCCAGATGGCTTTCGTGAGCGGTCCGAGGCAGGTCGGCAAGACCACGACCTGCCGGTCCGTCGCCGACGCCTACCTGAACTGGGACAATGCCGACGACCGCCGGCTCATCCTCGCCGGGCCCGCCTCGATCGCCGCCGCCGTCGGTCTGGACCAACTGCGGGGCCGCCCCCCGGTTGCGGTGCTGGATGAACTGCACAAGCACGCTCGGTGGAAGGGACTCCTGAAAGGTCTCTTCGACACCTACGAGGACCGCGTCCGCTGGATCGTCACCGGAAGCTCGCGCCTCGACGTCTTCCGACGCGGCGGCGACAGCCTCATGGGCCGATACCTGCTTTACCGGCTCCACCCCTGGTCGGTTGCGGAATGCCTCCACTCGACCCTCCCGACCGAGGTCATTCGTCCTCCCCGGGAAATTGAGCCGGAAGACTGGAACGCGCTGCTCAGCCATGGCGGATTTCCCGAGCCGTTCTTGAAGCGAGATCCCCGTTTTTCCCGTCGTTGGAGATCCCTCCGGCACGATCAACTCGCCCGGGAGGATCTCCGGGATGTGACACGCGTCCAGGACCTCGGCGCGATGGAGGTGATGATGCGGATTCTTGAGGAGCGGAGCGCGCAACCACTGATCTACTCGAACCTCGCCGCAGATATCGGCGTCTCCGTCGACACCAGTCGCCGGTGGGTGGATCTGCTGGGCCGCCTGCATTTCGGGTTCCTCGTCCGGCCGTGGTTCCGGAACGTGACGAAGTCGCTGCGGAAGGAACCCAAGTGGTTTCTGCGCGACTGGTCCGGGATCGCCGACCCAGGAGCGCGGGCGGAAACGATGGTCGCCTGCCACTTGCTCAAGGCGGTGGACGGCTGGACGGACCTCGGGATGGGCACCTTCGAACTCCGCTACCTGCGTGACAAGCTGAAGCGTGAGGTCGACTTCGTCGTCGTGCGCGACGGCAAACCCTGGTTCATCGTGGAGGTAAAGACGGGAGACCTCTCGCTGTCGCAGCCTCTGGTCCACTTTCAAGCCGAGACCAAGGCCGCGCACGCCCTCCAGGTGGTGATGGATCTGCCCTACGTGGATGCCTCCTGCTTCGTCCACCGTCAGCCGATCGTGGTCCCGGCGAAGACGTTCCTAAGCCAGATGCTCTGAGCCGCAACGATGCAGTCGAGCGGTCGCATCGAGGCGATCCGGCGGCACCGCCAGAATCACAAATGGCTCTGGACTAGTATTTTGCGCAGTGCCTACTAAGTCGCAGCATTTTTGAGAGTCTGTCTCATAATTTCCGTTGACATGAGACTTAGTCTCATCCTCAATGAGACCCGTTCTCAGCTTTGTTGCGCCATGTCCCCCTCCATGTCCCCCTTTTTGCGGTCCAGACTCTGGTTGATTTCGGCCGTCCTCGGCGGCAGCGGCCCGGCCCTGCCAGCCCTGCGCGGCGCCGAGGGCGCCGGCGACGTCGTGATCCAACCGCGCTTCGAGGTGGTCGGTCACCGCGACCGGCTTCCGGTGATCGGCGGGGCGGCGGATACGGTGGGGGAACTGGCGCTCGAGACCAGTCGCACCTTCACCGCGAACGAGGCCCTGCGCCGCGTGCCGGGCATCACCGTCCGCGACGAGGAGGGATTCGGTCTCCGGCCGAACATCGGCATCCGCGGCCTGAATCCAACCCGCACGACGAAGCTGACGTTGCTGGAGGACGGCGTTCCGCTCGCCTACGCACCCTACGGCGACAATGCGTCGTACTATCACCCGCCGATCGATCGCTTCGTGGGATTCGAGGTGCTCAAGGGCGCCCACGCGCTGCTCTTTGGTCCGCAGACGATCGGCGGCGTCATCAACTACCTCACCCCGGATGGCACCCGCGCCCCGAGCGGTTTCGTGCAGGTGGGGGCGGGCAACCGCGCTTACGTCAACCTGCGCCTCCGCGTGGCGGGCCACGGCGCGCTCTTCGACTATGTGCGCAAGGCGGGCCACGGCGCGCGCGACAACCTCGAGCACCGGATCGATGACTTCAACGTGAAGTACACCGTCCGCGTCGCCGACCGCCACACCCTCACCCTCCGCGCCAATCACTACATCGAGGATTCGATCATGACCTACTCCGGACTCACGCAGGCGGAGTACGAACGCCTCGGGGCGCGGTACAATCCGTTCAAGAATGACGCGTTCGACATCGCGCGCAGTGGCGCGTCGCTGACGCACCAGATCGAGTTCGCCGACCGCACGCGCCTCACGACAAAGGGCTATTACTCGTCCCTCGAACGCGACTGGTGGCGCCAGTCGAGCAACAGCCAGGACGGGCAGCACGGCGCCGGCGCGCTGAGCCATACGATCGACGGGGTGACGGCGACGTTCCTGCAGCACCGCCTAGCCGGTCGGCGAATCGATCCAGACACGCAGTTCCCGAACACCCAAGGTCGTCTGCGGGCCTACGATACCTGGGGAATCGAGCCCCGCCTCGTCCGACCCACCGCCACGGGGGAATTCCAGGCGGGCCTGAAACTGCACTGCGAGGAGCAGAACCGCGTCCAGATCAACGCCAACCGCCCCACCGGGCGCACCGGCGCCGTGGCCGAGGACAATCTCCGCGAGACGGCGGCGTGGTCGGCGTTCGTGGCGCAACGACTCGACCTCGGCGCGGTCGCGCTCACGCCGATCCTGCGCTACGAGGCGATGGACTTCGACCGCGTCAACCGCTTGAATGAAGCACGGGGCTCAAGTTCCCTCAATCGCGTCCTGCCGGGGGTCGGCGCGACGTGGCGACCCGACGCGGCGACGACCGTGTTCGCGAGCATCCACCGGGGCTTCGCGCCGCCGCGGGTCGAGGACGTGATTGGCGGCACCGGCACGGCGACGGACGTCGACCCGGAACACTCGGTCAACGTGGAGGCCGGCGTGCGGACCCGGCTGCGGCCCGGGTTGGATGTGCAGGCGTCCGTGTTCCGCAACGACTTCTCGAACCTGATCGCCGTCGGCTCGATCGCCGGAGGCGGCACGCCGCTTTCCCAGGGGGAGGCTCTCTTTCAAGGCGCGGAGGTGGGCGTGCAGGCGCGGATCGGAGGCGGGTTTCGCTCGCGCCTCGCGTGGACGTGGCTGGCGACGGCGGAACAGACGACTCCCTTCATCAACGTCGCCACCAAGGCGGCGATTCCGGGAAGCGTCTCGGGCAACCGCCAACCCTACGCCGCCGAGCACCTCGTCACCGGCGCGGTCGGCTGGTCCCACCGCGCCTTCGAGGTCGAACTCGAGGCCCAGCACGAGGGCCGGCAATTCTCCGACTTCGCCAATTCCGTCGCCGCGACCGCCGACGGCCAGCGCGGCCGGATCGCCGCCCACACGGTGTGGAACGCGTCCGTCAACTACCGCGCGTCCGCCGCCGTGAACGTCTTCGCGACCGTGAAGAACCTCACCGACCTCGCCTACATCACGGACCGCACCCGCGGCATCCAAGTCGGCATGCCGCGCCTGTTCCAAGCCGGGGCGCGCTACGCGTTCTGAGCGGCCCCGACATCCGGCGCGACGCGCGACGCACCCCGTGCGGTGGGCCCCGCGAGCTGCGCCCACTCACTCCGATTCGGCGGAGGCGGAGCGGTCGCTCAGTTGTTCAGGAAAAACTCGTCCCGCGGAAAGAGGTCCGTCAACGGTGCAACGCTCGGCGGCCGACCCGGCGTCCAACGCACCGCCTCCTCCGCGAACAGGGCGCCCCAGTCGTCAACCCAAGGGGTTCCGGCGCGGAGGTGCTCCTGATGCGCGGGAACGCGGAAGGCGGCTCGCAGCGCTTCGGGATCAAAGACGATCGGCTCATTTGAGCCGATCAGCACGGATGCCGGGCGCAGCAGCAGCAGGACGTGAGGGAAGACGCTGACGAAGGTCTTGATCGTGCGGGACGTCGGGGCCCATTGCACGTAGAGCCCGCCCGGGGCCAGTCGCTGGCGCACGCGCTCGAGGAATTCCGCGCTGTAGAGGAGTCCTGCCAGCGAGCCCGAAGGCAGCACCGCATCGGCCTCAATCACGTCATACCGGGTGGTGTCGCGGCTGAGCAGGCGGCGTCCGTCGCCCACTTCAAACGTCCCACGCGGATCCGCCTTCATCCGGCCGAGCGGCGACTCCGGATGCCGCTCCGCCACCTCGGAGAGGACGGTCAGCACGGGGCTGACGATCTCGATTGCGCGCACGCGGCTTTCCGGGCGGATGCCGCAGGCCCAGGGCGTACCGCCGCTGCCGATCCCGATCGCAAGCACCTGCCGGGGCGACGGGTGGAGCAGCGGCCCGACCGCGCCGAGGAACTGATGAATGTCGAGGAACGGCAACCGGGCCTGACTGAAGCCCTGGATGAAGAACTGTCCCCTCGCCTCATCCGTCACTCCGGGATCGGCGCGGAAGACCGCCACCCCCGAACGATCCTCCGCAACCACGACCGCCTGATCCGGACCCACCGCATGGAATCGCGCCCACCACGCGTCCGGGCCGGGGACGGCGATCAGGAAGAGACCGCTGAGCGCGGCCAGCGCAGTCTCCGGTGCGCGCCACCGGCGCGCGCGCCACAGCCACCCGAGCAGCAGGAGCAGCGTTACGCCGCCCAGCAACTGGAGCGTCCCGGTGGTGCCCAGCCAATGCAAGGAGACGAGGCCGGTCCCGAGTGAACCGGCGACATTGCCGGCGATGGTGGCGAACTGGATCCACCCCACGCGCGCTCCGACCGAGGAGAGATCCCGCTGCACCGCCTTCTGGACGAACGCGAAGGTGAGGCCGATCGCGAAGGAAGGCGGGCCGACCACGACGAAAGCGAGGACGACCAGCCCCGCCAGCGACGCGTGGCTGAGGCGATTGCCGTCCACGTTCATGATGACCGCGAGCGGGGGGTGCGGCAGCAGCCACCAGAGCAGGCCGGTGAGGGCGGCGGCGAGGACGAATCCAGCGCCTTGGGCGATGAAGAAAGCCGGACGGGGATCCGCGATCCGGCGCAGCCATCGTGCGCCCACCACCATGCCCAGTCCATCCGCCAGCAAGAAAACTCCGAGCACCGTCGGGAACAGGTAGGCATGATACTGCCCCACCTGACCGAGCAGCCGGACCCAGAGGATTTCCAGCGCAACGATCACGTAGCCCGACAGGAACACCAGCAGGCACCAGGAGAGGAGCCCCCGACCCTCCCGGCCGGTCCGCAGCGCCGGAGCCACCGGCACGGGCGGCGGGGTCCGCGGAAGGCGGACAGCGAGGCTGACGGCGAGGACCGCGGCCACCGCCTCGAGGCCGGCGGCCAACTGCAACGCCCGGACGAAACCGAGATCCCCCACGAGCCACCATCCGCCCAGCAGAGCCCCCAACGCCGCCCCCACGTGTTGACGGCGTAAAGCCGCCCAATGCGCTCCGCCAGTCCATCGAGTGAATGCGAAACCGCCCGGGACAGCAGCGGCAACGCGGCACCCATCAACGCAGTCGGCAGGAACAGCCCGATGAAGCACAGGGCGAAGACCGCGCCCGGGGCGACGACGGAGCCACTGAGGTCGGTCGCGAGCCAGTCGTAGAGAAACGGCTTCGAGGAGAGGGCGAAGACCCCGACGCCCAGTTCCGCGAAGGCGAAGCCGAGCAGCGCGGAACGAGCCGAGAGACGATCCGCCACCTTCGCTCCCACGATCGAACCCGACCCAGGCCGCCGAGGAATGCCCCCACCACCCAGGAGGCCGAAACCGTGTCGGACCCCGCGAAGATTCCCAGCATCCGCTGCCACACGATCTGGCACAGCAGCGCGGCGAAGCCGGAGCAGAAAAACGCGAGAAAGAGCTTCAGGGACGCCACGCGCGCAGCCCTTCCCCACCACCAACCGGCCGCCAAGGCGCGATACGGGAAAAGTACCCTGGGCTCGCCTCGATCGCCACGGCCGCCCCGTCCGAGTTACACCCTACCCTCGAGCCCGGGGCTCGGGAGCACCACCCTCTCAAGCTTCGCGGCAGACGCAAAGTCACACGCCAGTCAACCATGCGACGACACGCTCGATGAAGGGCTCAGCGATGTAAATCCCAGAACCGCCCCCCGGTGCTATGGGGCGCAACCCATCGAAGAAGGCTGTCCCTGGCGGATGGCTGGGGTGCCGCCACGACGAATTCCCAGGGGATGGTGCCCGGATTGAGGTCCACGCGCCCCGCTTGCCTCCGGCGTTGACCCTTCGCGCGGGCAAAAGTTGCTTTCGGACGTGAAACGCCTCGCTCGTCTCGTTTTTCTCGTCGCAGCGGGCGCACTCGTCGGCGTCGCGACCCTGATCGCGACCGCAGCGGCCGCCCCGGCCCTGACGCGCTCGCTGCCGGACCCCGCGCTCCTGCGCAACTGCGCCTTCGTGAGCGTGGACGTGCAGGAGGCGCCGCCGCGGGGCTACGTGACCGAAGACACGGTGCCGAAGCTGTGGAAGTGGATGGGGATCACGGCGCCCGATGTGAACGCCGCGACGGATTACGCCTACGACGTCGCCTTCCCCAATGCCGTTCGCGTGGCCGACGCCTGCCGGGCCGCCGGCCTCCCGATGATCTTCATTCACTGGGGCAGCCTGTTCCGCGACGGCATGGACCTCGATCCGGTCACCCGCGCGGAATTCATCGGGCAGCACGGACTCGACTACAGCAAGTGGGGCCACAGCATCGGCGATCCCCACGCCCGGCCGGCGTCGTTCTTCAACATCCGGCCGGGAGAGTACGTGATCCCGAAGACGGCGCAGGATGCCTTCACGTCCTCCAACCTGCTCTACGTCCTGAAGAACCTCGGCGTGAAGACCATCATCTTCATCGGCGGCCACACCGGCGCCTGCCTCGGCCGCACCGCTGACTCCGCGAAGAAGCACGGCTTCCGCATGATCTGCGTCGACGACGCCACGTTTGACGCGCGGCAATCGACTCGCCGCCCCTACATCGACCAGACGGGCTACGATGCGGTGCTGACGACGGCGGAGTTGGAGCAGTGGCTGAAGGCCGCGCCGGCGCGCTGAGCCCCGGCATCCCGTCTGGACTTAGCCTTGCGGGCGACCGGTTATGCGGTAGGTTCGCCTCGTAGCCATGAAGCACCTCGTCCGGCTTCTCCTCGCGGTCTGCTGCCTCGCATTCGTGCAGGTGGAGCCGTTTGCGGCGCTGGCCAACGACGAGTTTGAATGTTCCTGCTGCGATTGCGGGGGGACTTGCGGAATGCCGGACTGCGCCCCGCCTCCAGCGGCACGCGCTCCGGTTCTCTCGCTCGACGGCGCTCGTTCGGTTCAAGCGGAGAAAGTCCGGCGCCGCGGCGAAATCCGCCATCGCGTCGCTCCACCGGCCCCGGCCGGCCGGGTGGGCGTTTCCCCAGGGACGGCGCCGATTGCCGACCGTGGGCTGCGATTCGACAGTGGACCACCCGGATTCGTCCGGCAGTGCCGTCTCCTGATTTGAGAACCCTGGGTTAGGGATCTGCGTCGCGGTGCCGTGCGCCGCGTTGACCGTCCGTCCCCGCGACGGATCGGTAAGTCCAACCCGTTGGTGTTCCCATCATGAAACGTCTCTCCCTTCTCGCACTCATTCTTGTCCTCGTCAGCGGCGCGTACCTCGTCGGTCGCCGCTCCGCATCCTTCGCGACGGCGTCGCCACCCGCCACTGCGGCGCCCGCAGCTGCCGCAGTCTACCAGTGCCCGATGCACCCGTGGATCAAGGCCGACCGCTCCGACGCCAAATGCACGGTCTGCGGAATGGCCTTGGTCGCCGCCAGCACCGGCCAAGGCTCGGGGGCCAACGAACCCGCTGACCCCAATCTCGTCACCCTGACCCCGGCGCAGGCGACGGTCATCGGCGTCCGCACCGCTCCGGTCGTGCGCGGCCCGCTGCAGCGCACGCTCCGCGTCACCGGGACGATCGACGACGACGAAACCCGCCACCGGATCCTCGCCGCCCGGGTGCCGGGGCGCATCGAATCGCTGCAGATCAATGCCGTCGGGGTGGAGGTCGAGGCCGGCGCGCCGCTCGCGACCCTGTACAGCCCGCCCATGCTGACCGCGCAACGCACCTACGTGGAACGCGTGCGCAGCGTCGGCTCCTTCACTGCGTCGGAGCGGGCCCTGGCGCGCGAGCGCCTGCTCGAGCTCGGGCTCACCGATGAGGAAGTGCGCATCCTTGAGGGCACCCTGCAACCGACCGCCATCGTCAACATCCGCGCGCCGATGTCCGGCACCGTCGTCGCCCGCTCCGTGTACGAGGGGCAGTACGTCGAGGCGAATGATCGCCTCTTCGAGATCGGGGACTTCTCCCGGATGTGGTTCGTCTTCGATGCGTACGAGCCCGACCTCGCGTGGATTCGCCCCGGGCAGACCGTCGAACTGAGCGTCCCCTCGTGGCCGGGAGAGGTGCTCACGGCCCCCATCACCTTCATCGACCCCAACATGGATCCGATGTCACGAACCGCCCGGGTTCGCGTCGTGCTCGACAATGCGTCGCGACGACTCCTGCACCGCCAAACCGCGCAGGCCGTGGTGCGCGTCGACACGCCCGAGGTCCTTCTGCTCCCTCGCTCCGCGGTCCTCCAGCACAGCGGCAGAGCCCTCGTCTTCGTCGCCCGGGGGGGAAACACCTACGCGGCCAGAGACATCCGTCTCGGACGCATCGGCGATCGCGACGTCGAAGTCATCGAGGGCGTGGTCGAGGGCGACCGCGTCGTCACCGAGGGAGGGCTGTTGCTCGACGGTCAGGCCCAGCTCGCCCACGCCGCAGTCGGAGGGGGTGGTCTGCACGAAGCCCACGCCGGGGCCGGACCCACCGCCGTGTCGGTGGCCTTGCCCGCGCATGACGCCGCGGCCCGCGACGCCCTGGTCCAGCTGGCGCTTGCCACGGCTGACGCCGGCGCCGCGCTCGCGGCGGACGACCTCAAGGCTTACCGCGCACAGGTGCCGGCGCTGCGTGAGCGACTCGAAGGCTACCTCGCCGCCTTCGCCCCGGCCACGCGCGGCGCCCTCCGCGACGCCCCCCGGCAGCTGGTGGACGGACCAGATCTGGAAGCGGCGAGGCGCGCGTTCGAGCCGATCAGCACCGCGATCGCCGACGCCGTGCGCGGCGAGCGCCTCCACGAAGCGGGCACGCTCTGGATCTACCAATGTCCCATGACGCCGGTGCTCGGGACCGGCCGCTGGCTCGCGCGGAAACCGGAGTTGCGGAATCCGTTCTTCGGCTCGGCCATGCTGGAATGCGGCGAGGAAGTGAAGTGACCCGGCCATGATCAACCGCATCCTCACGTGGTCGCTGCACCACCGCTTTGCCGTCATCAGCGGTTTCCTCGCCCTGTGCGCGTGGGGCCTCGTCTCGCTCCAACGCGTGCCGATCGACGCGATCCCCGATCTCTCGGAGAATCAAGTCATCGTCTACGCCGACTGGCCTGGCCGCTCGCCGCAGGAGGTGGAGGATCAGATCACCTACCCGCTCAGCGTCTCGTTGCAGGGACTCGCCGGCGTGCGGAGCGTGCGGGCGACGTCGATGTTCGGCTTCTCGTTCCTCACCGTCGTGTTCGAGGATCGCATCGATCCCTACTTCGCCCGCACGCGCGTCTTGGAACGGCTGAACTCGCTGGGCGAAACGCTGCCGACGGGCGTGACGGCCCGGCTCGGTCCGGATGCCACGGGACTCGGTTGGATCTATCAGTACTACCTCAAGGATGAATCCGACACGCAGGACCTGGGATCACTGCGGGCCCTGCAGGACACGTATGTCCGCTATCAACTCGCTGCCGTCCCGGGCGTGGCCGAGGTGGCGAGCCTCGGCGGCTTCGTCCGCCAGTGGCAGGTGGAGGTGTCGGCCTCGCAACTGCGCCGCTACGGCGTGACCCTCGGGGAGGTGATGGATGCGGTAGCGGCGGCGAACCTCAACGTCGGCGGTCGCACGATCGAGGAGAACGGCGCTGAGTACGTCGTGCGCGGCGTCGGATTGATCACCAGCGCGGCCGATCTCGAGACCCTGGCCCTCATGCCGCGCGAAGGCCGGCCGCTCCGGCTGAGCGACGTGGCGACGGTCCGGATCGGAGGAGATTTCCGCCGCGGCGCGCTCGACGTCAACGGACGTGCCGCAGTGGGCGGCATCGTGGTCATGCGCACCGGGGAAAACGCCTGGCAGGTGATTCAGGACGTCAAGGAACGCCTTGCGGCCCTCGCCCCCGGACTACCGGCGGGAGTTTCGGTCGCGCCTCTCTATGATCGCAGCGATCTGATCGGCCGCGCGATCGATACGCTCAAGCACGCGCTGGTCGAGGAAATCCTCCTCGTGACCCTCGCGCACATCCTCTTCCTCTTCCACTTCCGCAGCATCCTCATCGTCACGCTGCCGCTGCCTGCCTCGATCCTGATCTCCTTCATTCTCATGGATCAGTTCGGGATCCCGTCGCACATCATGTCGCTGACCGGCATCGCGATCTCGATCGGCGTCCTCGTGGATGCGGGAATCGTGATGACGGAAAACGTCATCCGACACTGCGAGCGCGCCGAGCACGCCCTTGGGCGACGATTGAGCGGATCAGAAGTGTTCCAGCAGACCCTCACCGCCGCGACTCAGGTCGGAAGGCCCATGTTCCTGTCGATGCTCGTGATCATTCTCGCCTTCGTTCCGGTGTTCCTCCTCACCGGCCAGGAGGGCAAGCTCTTCCATCCCCTCGCCTACACCAAGTCGTTCGCGCTGATCGGGGCGGTGCTCCTCGCGGTCACGGCGGTGCCGGTCTTCTGCACCCTGCTCGTGCGGGGTCCGTTCAAACCGGAGAGCGAGAACGCGCTGATGCGCGTTCTGCTCCGCGTCTACGATCCCATCCTCGACTGGGCGCTCGCCCATCGGCGTTCGGTGCTGGCCCTCGCCGCCGGGCTGCTCGGAATTTCGCTCGTCCTCGCCTTCGGCCTGCCCCGCGCGATTACGGCGCGGCTGCCCGCCGGGGTGGCCCAGAAGGCGCAGGGATTCGGGAGTGAATTCATGCCCACGCTGGAGGAGGGCTCGCTCCTTTTCATGCCGGTACTGCTGCCGGCCACGTCGCTGACGGAGGTGCAGCGCATCATGGCGTGGCAGGATCGCGTGATGAGCGAGCACCCCGCAGTCGCATCGGTGGCAGGCAAGCTGGGCCGGGCGGAGACCGCCACCGATCCCGCGCCAGTGGAAATGATCGAGACTACCATCATCCTGAAACCCCCGCACCTCTGGCCAGCCGGGACGACCAAGCAGTCGATCATCGCCGACCTTTCCGAGAAGCTCATGAATGTGCCCGGCTACGTGCCGGGCTTCCTCCAGCCCATCGAGAACCGCGTGCTCATGACCAGCACCGGAATCCGCGCGCAGGTCGGCGTGAAGATCTTCGGTGATGACCTCGCCGCACTGCAGCAGAAGGCCTTCGAGGTGGAACGGGTGATCAGCCAGATTCCGGGCGCGACCGGTGTCGCGCCCTCGCGCGTGCAGGGCAAGCCCTACCTCGAGGTCAGTGTCCGGCGGCCGGAGATCGCCCGCTACGGGCTGAGCGTGAAGGACGTCTTCACCTACGTGGAGGCTGGGCTCGGCGGCATGACCGTGGGCACGACGGTGCGCGGCCGCGAACGCTGGCCGCTGCAAGTGCGGCTGACGGAGGCGGACCGATCGGACATCGACCGAATCGCGGAGCTGGTGCTCCCCACGCCCTCGGGCGCATCGATCCGACTTGGGCAGGTCGCCGACATCCGCCGCGTCGTTGGTCCGAACGAGATTGCGTCGGAGAACGGTCGCCTGCGCGTGTTTGTGCAGGCGAACGTGCAGGACCGCGACCTCGGCGGGTTCGTGGCGGAGATCAAGGAACGCGTGTCGCGCGACATCCGCCTCGATCCCGGAATGAGCGTGGAGTACTCCGGCCAGTACGAACACCAGCTGAGGGCGCGGCGGACCCTGGCCTACGTCTTCCCCGCGGTGATCCTGATCATCTTCGTGCTGCTCGTGGTGACCTTCGGTTCGATGGCGGAGGCGGCGCACGTGCTACTGGCGGTGCCTTTCGCGCTGACGGGCGGCGTGTTCCTGCAGGCGTGGCTGGGCTTCAACTTCAGCGTCGCCGCTTGGGTCGGTTACATCGCGCTTTTCGGCACGGCGATCCAGACCGGGGTGATCATGGTCGTGTACCTGCGGGAGGCGGTGGAGCACGCGCGCGCGCATAACCCGAGCCTTTCGCGCGACGAACTCCTGACGGCGATCAAGGCGGGGGCGCGGCTGCGCCTGCGCCCGAAAGTCATGACCGTCGCCACGACGGTCGCCTCGCTGCTCCCGATCTTCTGGAGCGATCGCACCGGCGTGGAGATCATGCAACCCCTTGCGGCGCCGGTCGTCGGCGGCATGCTCTCAAGCCTCGTGCACATCCTCATCGTCACACCCGTGATCTTCGCGTGGCTGGAGGAACGTCGGGGTGGGTCAACCCGACGCTGACCAAGGATCCTTCGTCGCGACATTCACCCTCGGAGGGGATAGAGCCATCGGCGATGGACCTTCAGGAATGAGTCGCCTACCGGCAAACCATTCCCGACGCTTATCCAACCCAGCCCCCATGAATCATTCGATCGCCCGCTTTATCGTCGCCACATCCCTCTTCGTTGCGCTCGCGCTCCGTGTCTCCGCCTCTCCCGTCGTCCGCATCGACCACGCACCGGCGGGCGATGCGGTCACGTATCTCAGCTGGGACACTGAGGGTGGCACGCGGGCGGAACGCAGCCTCCTCCGTGCACCGATCAGCGATGCCCGCGCCGTCGCCTCGCCGGAGGGTGGCTTCGTGCTGACGTCGACCCGCGGCGAACTCCACCTCCCCTTCGATCCCCGCGTCACGTCGACGTGCATCATCCCGGCGCAGTGGCGTGAGGATGGCACGTTTTCCCTGCCCGCGATCATCAACGCGCCTGACTTCGGACCGATGTCGGTCACGCAGGTGAGCGGTCCGGCGCTGAGCGGCCGCTTTGAGGGCGACCGCCGCGGCAAGCTGGCGGATGTCGTCCTGCAGGCCGGTGGGCCTTTCGCGCTGGAATTTCGCCCCCTCCTGCTCCCCGCCCCCGCCGGCTTGCAGGATTCCCGCTACTGGCCGCTGGCGCGCCGCGGCTGGCTGAACGCGATCCAGCCGACCTCGCGCTGGGGCGAGCAGAACCGCCCCTTCAGCGCTCCGCCGGGAATGCTCGGGAACAATGTCATCAGCGATCCCGCCAGTTGTTCCCTCTGGTTCTACGCCGATCAGGCCTTCTTCATGCCCGAACCCTTTCCCGCCGTGAACCTCATGCCGCTCGTCCGGCGCAACATCAAGTACTGGATCGACACCAAGATGATCAAGGACGCGAACGGCACTGAGACGGGTGAGTTGATCTGCTACTGGAACTACGCGCACTTCCTCGACGCCAACGCCGGTCCGCTCATCGCGGCGTGGGACTACGTCGAGGCGACCGGCGACCGCGACTGGCTGGCCCGCAAGATCGGCCGCCTCGAGAAAGTCGCCAACTTCCTGCTGAGTCGCGACATCGACGGCGACGGGCTGATCGAGGCCACGCAGAGCGGCGACCTCCACACCCTCAAGCAGCCCAACCGCTCCTGCGCCTGGTGGGATGCGGTCAACTGCGGTCACAAGGACGGCTACACCAACGCACTCTGCTACCGCGCGTTCCGCTGCCTCGCCGACCTTCAGACGCAGCTGGGCCGGACCGCTGAAGCCGCGCGCTACACGGCGGCCGCCGACCGCCTGAAGGCCTCCTACTTCCCCACCCTCTACAACGAGAAGACCGGCCTGCTTGGGTGGTGGCGCAGCGAGGATGGCACGCTCCACGACTACGCCGCCCCGACCGTCTGCGCGCTGGCCATCGACTACGGCCTCGTCCCGGTCGATGCGGCACGCCAAATCCTCGATCAGCTCTGGCGGAAGATGGAGGAGGTCCAGTTCACGCGCCTCGACCTCGGACTCCCCACGAATCTCATTCCCTTCCACCCCGGCGCCTACCTGCAGCCCGCCATCGGCGGACCGAAGCAACTCGATGGCCGCGACACCTTCGGGATCTACATGAACGGCGGGATTTCCGCCGGGCAAAGCCTCCATTTCATCGCCGCGCACTATCACGTGGGCGACACCGCGCGGGGCGACCGCGTGCTCGAAGCGATGCTGCCGCGCCAGTTCCGCGGGGAATTCCAGAATGGGGTGCAGGATGAGCACATGAAAGGCATCGACTGGACCACGTGGGATGGAAAGCCCAGCGGCTATGAGGGCTACCTCGCCGACAGCTTCCGCTTCCTTCAGGCGGTGCTCATGCGCGAACCCGCGCTCCGGCACAAACTCCTGCGTCCGGTGCTGCGCTGAGACGGACCCCGGGCCACGCCACCGCGCACCGTGGAACGGCGCGGCTCACCGAACGCAACGTCCCGAGTGGGCCGCGTCGCGGGTCGGCAGCGACGGATACCGTCCACCTCGGCTCTCCCTCAGCCTCCGATACCACCCACGGGCCACGAATCAAGACGGTCGTAGGCCACGGACGTGGCGTGGCGGCTGCGGACGGACTCGGGCGTCGGAGCGCGACTGGCGGGCAACGCCGCGACCCACGCCGTCGGCGCCGCCCTCAGGACGCCTCCGCCGTCTTCTGACCGAAGCGGCGCGCCCGCTCGAGGTCCTCCGACATCCAGCGGCGATAGGCGAGCAACATCAAGATGCCCGCGAGTGCGAAGATCACCGAGCAGGCGCCGAAGATGATCTGGAGCCCAAACTTGCCCTTCAGCAACCCCGCCACCAGCACACCCACACCGCCGGCCCCGGCACCCACCAGATTGAGAATCCCGATCGCCGCCGCACGGTAGGGCGGCGGAACCGTCTCGGAAATGATCGGATGCTCGCTGGGCGTACCCATCGCTCGGAAGAGCGACGATGCGACCATGATCACGACCACGACCGTGAACCCCGGCGTGAACAGAAACATGGCAAGAAAGGGAGCCCCGACGAGGAAGGACAGACCCTTGACGAGGACCCGCGCCCGCGGATCGCGGCGCACCCACCAGTCCGAAAGCCATCCGCCCAGCGCGATGCCCACGAACACCGGCCCCTGGTACAGCAACACCGCGGAAGCCCCGGCGGAGCCCAGACTCATGCCATAGGTCTCGGAGAGGAACAGCGGCAGCCACGAGAGGAAGATCCACACCGCCACCCCGGCCGCCATCGAACTCATGAGCAGGCAGTGGAACGAGCGGACCCGCGCGAGGTAGCCCCACGCCTCCCGGACGCGGATGCGGGCCACGGAAGGCGCAGCGGGCGCGGCTGCCACTCCGGGCTCTTGCGGCCGGTCGCGCAGCACACCCCGACCCACCACCGCGAGCAGAATGCCGAGTCCACCCAAGAGCCAGAAGCCGGGCCGCCACCCGTAGCGCTCGGCGATGATACCCGCCACCGCACCGCCCGCCACCAAGCCAAGGTTGAGTCCGAGCATGTGTACACTCACCGCCCGTCCCATCGACTTCGGACCGTGGTGCTCCGCCAGCAACGCGCCGGCCGCCGGCAGGTAGAAGCTTTCCGTGATGCCGAGGAGAAGCCGGGCGATGACCAGCAGGGCGAAACTCTCCACGAAGCCCGTCAGCACGGTCACCACGCTCCATGTGATCAGACTGAGCAAGACGATCGTCGACCGCGAAAACCGATCCGCCACCAGTCCCGCGAAGGGTGACATGAGCGCGTAGCACCAGAGGAAGACCATCCCGGCGAACCCGATCTGCGCATCCGTGATGCCGAGATCCGCACGCAGCGGCGGGATCACCGAGGAGAGCGCCACCCGGTCAGCGTAATTCAAACCAGCAGCAAAAAAGAGGAAGAAGGCAATGCGCCAGCGCAGAGGCATGGGTGGAAGGGGACGCTCGCGGGGTTCGGCGTTTAATGTGTACACGATCCACTCCTCCTCCGGCGTCAACGACCAAGTGCAGCCTCACGCACCAAAGAAGTCCGGCTAAGGGTCTCCGCTCGCCGGAAGGGCCAAATGCCCGTTCCGCCACCGCGAGCACGACGGACGGCGTTGACTCGGGGGAATGGTTCGCAGACGACCGGGGAATGACCCCACCCCGCTCCCACCGCATTCCCACTCCCTCGTTTACCCGCCGTTCCTTCCTGCCGGTCTGCGCGCTTGTGCTCGCGCTCGGCTCCACTCTGGCCGCCGCCACCGCGCCCGTCGACCTGGGCGGTCGGCTGGAACTCTTCGTCGACCACGCCTTGATCGACCGCTTGGAGAACACGCAGTTGAAGCTCGGCACGCCCCGCCGCGAGGAACCAGCCATCGCGTTCGATCAGCCGTGGGAGGGACGCTTCGCCGGCGCCTCCACCGTGGTGCAGGACGACGGCGTGTATCGGCTCTACTACCGGGGATCCGGCTATGGACCGACGAAGGCGGAGGACCGCCTCGCCGAACTCACTGCGTATGCGGAGAGTCCCGATGGCATCCACTGGAGCAAACCCATGCTCCGCCTGCATACCTTCAACGGCAGCCGCGAAAACAACATCATCCTGCCGCCCGGGGACAAGCGCCGCATCTCCCACAACTTCTCACCCTTCATCGACCGGCGCCCCGGCGTTCCCGCCGCCGAACGCTACAAGGCCGTGGGCGGGACGCGTGAGCACGGCCTGTTCCGGCTCGTGTCGGCCGACGGCATCCGGTGGCGCATGTTTGCCGAGGAGCCCCTCTTCCTCGGCTTCGCGCTCGATACCGTCAACGTGGCCTTCTGGTCCGAAGCAGAGCAGCAGTATGTCGCCTACATCCGCACGTGGAGCGAGGGGGGCACCCCGGAGAAGCCGCAGTTCCGCGGCCTGCGCACGGTGAGTCGCGCGACCTCCGCGGACTTCGTCACCTGGTCCACGCCCCAGCCCATGTCCTACGGCGACAGTCCCCCGGAGCACATCTACACCAACGCCACCCAGCCCTACTTCCGCGCGCCGCACCTCCAGATTTCGCTGCCGTTCCGCTACGTCGACGGTCTTGGCGGCCGGGTCGCTGATCACCAAGCGCCGCCGAAGACCGGCCGGGCCGCCCTGACCGCCGCCGAGATGGACGCGTGGAACTTCGATCTCCCTTGGATGCGCGTCGGAGTCTCGGACGTCATCCTCATGACCAGCCGCGGCGGCAACACCTACGACCGCACCTTCCTCGAATCCTTCATCCGCCCCGGCCTCGATCGCCGGTCGTGGACCTCGCGCGGCAACTGCCCCACCTACGGCATCGTCCAGACCGGTCCTGACGAGATCTCCCTGTATCTGCAAGCCCACTACATGCTGCCGAGCTTCCACGTGCTCCGCTACTCGCTCCGGCTCGACGGCTTCGCCTCCGTCAACGCCCCGTTCGCCGGCGGCGCGATGGTGACCAAGCCGCTGCGCTTCGCCGGCGAGCGCCTCGTGATCAACGCCTCCACCTCCTCGATCGGCCACGTGCGCGTCGAGGTGCAGGACGCGGACGGACGTCCCCTGCCCGGATTCAGCCTCGCGGAGGCCGACGAAATTGTCGGCGACGACACCGCCCGCACGGTGACATGGCGCGGGTCCGCCGATGTCTCTTCTCTCGCCGGACGCACCGTCCGCCTGCGCTTTGACCTGCGGGATGCAGACCTCTACTCGCTGCAGTTCCGGCCCGCCCGCTGAGCCGGGCGACCTTCCTCGCCATGACCACTGCTCGGCCCCACGTCCAAGTCCTCCGCGGCTGCCGCGCGGTCTTGCCCGACCGCGTGCTGTCCGGTGCGTGCCTGCGGATCGAGGGCGAAATTCTCGTTGCGGTGGGGCCGGAGACGCCGTCCCTGCTCGCCGGGGCCGACCACGTCCTCGATGTCGGCGACCTTCTCGTCGCCCCGGGCTTCGTGGACGTGCACTGTCATGGGGATGGGTGGCGGCGTTTCCACGATGAGCCGGAGGCCGTGGCACTCGAACTCCTGCGCCAGGGAACGACGACCGTGCTGGCGACGCTGGGCTACTCCGACATGGAGCCCGATCTGGCGGCGCAGATCCGCGGCTTTGATTACGCTCTCGGCGAGTGGGGGCAACTCGGGGTCGCTGGGTTCCATCTGGAGGGCCCGTACATCAACCGAAAGTACGGGGCGCAGACCCACCGGGGTGTGATCAAGCTCCCGGACCCGGCGGAGTACCAAGCCCTGTTGCGTCAGCATGGGGCGCGGATCCGTTGGTGGACCTGTGCGCCGGAACTGCCGGGCGCGATCGCCTTCATCCGTGCCGCCTCGGAGGCGGGCGTGGTCGTCGGCGCCGGCCACACCGAGGCCACTCCGGAGGAACTGGCCGGGGGCATCGCCGCCGGCCTCAAGGTCGCCATCCACTGGAGCAACGCCACCGGCAACCGACGGGCCGACGGGTATCGCGGGACGCGCATCCCGGGAATCGACGAGGCGGCCTTGGTCTTCGACGAAATCTCGGCCGAGGTGATTCCGGACCGGGAGGGACTGCACGTGCACCCGCTGATGCTCCGGTTGCTCTTCAAGGCCAAGGGGACGGACCGCATCCTCATCATCAGCGACGCGGCTTACCGGCGGGCGGATGATCCGCCCGACCCGCCCGGCCCGGCCCGGGACGTCGCGATCGACGCTCAGGGCGACCTGGCAGGATCGCGGCTCTCCATGGCGGGCGCGGCCCGGAACTTCCGCCGGTTCACCGACTGCACGTGGCCGGAACTCTTCCGCATGGCCGCCCTCAACGCGGCTCGCCTGCTGGGTCTCGCCTCACGGCTGGGGTCAATCGAAGCAGGGAAGCGCGCCGATCTAATCCTGTTCGATGACGACCTTCGGGTGCAACGGACGTTCGTCGCCGGGCGGGAAGTGCCGATGGAGGTTTGACCGCAGACGTTCCGCCCCCGGTGCGCGACGGAAAAAGCGCCACGACCCGAGGACGGATCGTGGCGCTGGCAATCGGGCGGCGGCGGCGCCCGAGGGCCGCCGCGCGCGTGGGATGGTTTCGCTCAGCCGCGGGCGAGGTCGAAGCGGTCGGCGTTCATCACCTTGTTCCACGCAGCGATGAAGTCGTCGACGAACTTACGGCCCGCATCCGACTCGGCATAGACCTCGGCGAGCGCCCGGAGCTGGGAATTCGAGCCGAAGATCAGGTCCACGCGCGTACCGGTCCACTTCACATCCCCGGTGGCACGATCGCACAGTTCGAAGAGCTCCTCGGACTTGGAGGTGGCCCGGACCGTGTGGCCCATATCGAGGAGGTTGACGAAGAAGTCGTTCGTCAGGGTCTCCGGACGGCTCGTGAACACGCCGTGCTGGGACTTGCCATGGTTTGCGTTGAGGACGCGCAGGCCGCCGACCAGCACGGTCATCTCCGGCGCGGTGAGGCCGAGGAGTTGGGCGCGGTCGACGAGCAGGTGCTCGGCCGGGAGCGCGTAACGGGTCTTCTGGTAGTTGCGGAAGCCATCCGCCACCGGCTCGAGGACCGCGAAGGAGGCGACGTCGGTCTGTTCCGCCGACGCGTCGGTACGACCCGGGGTGAAGGGAACCACCACATCGTGGCCGGCCCGTTTCGCGGCCTGCTCGATCGCGGCGGCACCGGCGAGCACGATCAGGTCGGCGAGGGAGACGGCCTTGCCGCCAGTCTGCGCCGCATTGAAGTCGCCCTGGATCGCCTCCAGCGCCTTGAGCACCTTGGCGAGCCGCGCGGGTTGGTTGACCTCCCAGTCCTTCTGCGGAGCGAGGCGGATGCGGGCGCCGTTGGCGCCGCCGCGCTTGTCGGAGCCGCGGAACGTCGAGGCCGACGCCCACGCCGTCGAGACCAACTCGGCGACACCGAGCCCGGAGGCGAGAATCTTTGCCTTGAGGGCGGCGACGTCGCTGGCATCGATCAGCGGATGGCGGGCGGCCGGGATCGGATCCTGCCACACGAGATCCTCCTCCGGAACCTCTGACCCCAGGTAGCGGACCTTCGGGCCCATGTCGCGGTGCGTCAGCTTGAACCAGGCGCGGGCGAACGCATCGGCGAACGCCTGCGGGTCCTGCAGGAAGCGGCGCGAGACCTTCTCGTACGCCGGGTCGAAACGCAGCGCGAGGTCGGTGGTCAGCATGGTCGGGCGGTGCTTGCGCGACGCGTCGAACGCATCCGGCACCGTTTCCCCGGCATTCTTCGCCACCCACTGGTGCGCCCCGGCCGGGCTCTTCACCAACTCCCACTCGTACCCAAAGAGATTCTCGAAGTAGTTGTTGCTCCAGCGCGTCGGCGTCGTGGTCCACGTCACCTCCAGACCGCTCGTGATGGTGTGGGCGCCCTTGCCGCTGCCGAAGGAATTGGACCAGCCCAGACCCTGCTCGGCCATGCTCGCGCCCTCGGGTTCGCGGCCGACGTGCGACGCCGGGGCGGCGCCGTGGGTCTTGCCGAAGGTGTGGCCGCCGGCGATCAGCGCCACGGTTTCCTCATCGTTCATCGCCATCCGACCGAAGGTCTCGCGGATGTCGCGGGCGGAGGCCACGGGATCGGGGTTGCCGTTCGGGCCCTCGGGATTGACGTAGATCAGGCCCATCTGGACGGCCGCAAGCGGGTTCTCCAGCTCGCGGTCGCCGGAGTAGCGCTTGTCGCCAAGCCAGGTGGACTCGGAGCCCCAGTAGACATCCTCCTCCGGTTCCCAGACATCGGCCCGCCCGCCGCCAAAGCCAAAGGTCTTGAAACCCATCGACTCAAGCGCGCAGTTGCCGGCGAGGACCATCAGGTCAGCCCACGAGATCTTCTTCCCGTACTTGCGCTTGATCGGCCAGAGCAGGCGCCGCGCCTTGTCGAGGTTGGTGTTGTCCGGCCAACTGTTGAGGGGTGCGAACCGCTGCTGGCCCGCGCCCGCGCCGCCGCGGCCGTCACCCGTGCGATAGGTGCCGGCGCTGTGCCACGTCATGCGAATGAAGAGCGGCCCGTAGTGACCGAAGTCCGCCGGCCACCACTCCTGCGAATCCGTCATCAGCGCGTAAAGGTCCTGCTTGAGCGCTTGGAGATCGAGGGACTGGAACTCCTTCGCATAGTCGAAACCCTGCCCCATGGGGTCGGACAGGGAGGAATTCTGGTGCAGCATCTTCAGGTTGACCTGATTCGGCCACCAGTCGCGATTCGTCTGCGCTTGGGGGCCGGCATGCATGTGAGCGAACGGGCACTTGCCCCCGCTGGATTCGGAATGAGGGTCCATGGCGAAGGCATGGACGCGGGGAGTGAAATTCGCAAAGGCAATTTCCCGCCTCCGCTCGGCCGCGCGAAGCCAGCGCGGGACGCTCCCCTGTCTTGCCTCTACCGACCCAATTCCCTCACCCTCACTCGCTCTCCGCTCCCGCCCTCACCCTCAACGTGGAAGCTCCCCTGACCCCGCTCGAGTTCGCCCGTCGCGCCCGCCGTCTCTATCCGCACCGCGAAGCGGTGGTCGACGGCGACCGGCGCTTCACCTACGCGGAGTTTCTCGACCGCGTGGACCGCTGGTCAGCCGTGCTCCGCGAACTGGGGGTCGGCCCCGGTGACCGCGTGGCGTGCATCGCTCCGAACAGCCAGGCGCACCTCGAAGCCTACTACGCGATTCCTCAACTCGGTGCGATCATCGTCCCCATCAACTACCGCCTCAGCCTCGACGACTTCACGTACATCGTGAACCACGCGGGCGCCACGGTCGTTTGCGTGCAGGCGGACTACCTGGACCTCGTGGACCAAATCCGCGGCAATCTGCCCGGAGTGAGCCACTTCGTGGCATTCAGCGGCGAGAAGCCCGGCTGGATCTCCTATGAGGCCCGCCTCGCCGCCGCCCAGCCCGTGACCGACCTCCCGGAGATCGACGAGCGGAGCACGCTGTCGATCAACTACACCTCGGGCACGACCGCGCGTCCCAAGGGCGTCATGCTCACGCACCGGAACCAGTACCTGAACATTCTGTGCCGCCTCGTGCACACGCCGATGACCAGCGCGGACCGGTACCTCTGGACGCTGCCGATGTTCCACGTCAACGGCTGGAGCTTCGCATGGATCGTCACGGCGGTGGGCGGTACCCATGTCTGCCTGCACAAGCCGGAGACCAAGCGAATCTTCGAACTCCTGCGCAGCGAGCGCATCTCGCTGTTCTGCGCCGCGCCGACCATCCTGATCGGCATCGCCAACTCGTCGCCGGAGCTGCACCGCGGCCTGCCCCGCGGCATCCGCGTCCTCACGGCGGGGGCGCCGCCCGCGGCTGCGACCATCGAGCGGGTCGAGGGCGAATTCGGGTGGACCGTCACCCACATCTACGGGCTCACCGAGGTGTCCCCCATCGTCACCGTCTGCGAGCCTCGGCCCGAGGATGCACAACTCGGCCTGCGCGAGGTGGCGATCCACAAGTCGCGACAGGGCGTCGAGGCGATCGCCTCGGCGGAGGTCCGCGTGGTCGATGATGCGGATCGCGAGGTGCCGCACGACGGCGCGACACTCGGAGAGGTGGTGATGCGCGGACACGCGGTGATGCGCGGCTACTACCACGACCCGGAGGCCACGGCCCAGGCGATGCGCGGCGGCTGGTTCCGCAGCGGCGATGCGGCGGTGGTGCATCCCGACGGTTACCTCGAAATCCGCGATCGCTGGAAGGACGTCATCATCAGCGGCGGCGAGAACATCTCATCGATCGAGGTCGAGGGCCTGCTCCTGCGTCACCCCTCCGTCCAGGAAGTCGCCGTCGTCGGCAAACCGCATGAGAAGTGGGGCGAGACGCCCGTTGCCTTCGTCGTGCTCAAGGCCGGCGCGACCGGCGACGGCGAAGAACTCCGCGCCTTCTGCCGGGCGAATCTGGCCCACTTCAAGGCCCCGCACGAATTCACGTTCGTGAACGAGTTGCCCAAGACGTCCACCGGCAAGATCCAGAAGTACGTGCTGCGGGGCGGTCGACCGAACCTTGCCCGGCAGTAAGGCGAACGGCTTGCGGTCGCGCCCGCCGCGGCATCGGCGGCAACGACCTCCGGCGACGCGGCGCTCGGCGTGGTGCGGTTTCGTTGCACGATCGACACCGCGCCGACACCTCGACGGCACGGAGGGGACCCATGCTCCGGACCGCCCGCAGACCATGTCCAAAGCCGTTCTCCACGTCCGCTCGGCCATCCTCTCCGACGTCCATCTCGGCACGCCGGATGCCAAGGCGGAGGAGGCGACGCACTTCCTCAAGCACGTGCGGTGCGAGCGCCTGATCCTCAACGGCGACATCATCGACGGCTGGCGGCTCCGGCGCGGCACCACGTGGAGCCGGTCACACACCCGCTTCGTCCGCCGCATCCTCACCCTCGTGCAGAAGAAGGACATCTCGGTGGTGTACCTGCGCGGCAACCACGACGACTTTCTCCGGCGCCTGCTGCCGATGAGCTTTGAGCGGATCCACCTCGTGGAGGACTGCCAACTCGAGACCCCGAACGGCCGCTACCTCGTGCTGCACGGCGATGTGTTCGACGGGGTGGTCAAGAACATGGCGTTCCTCGCCCACGTGGGCGACGTGGGCTACGCCGTGCTGCTCCGTCTCAATCGCGTGTACAACCTGTGGCGGAAGCTCTGGGGCAAGGAGTACTTCTCCCTCAGCAAGGCGATCAAGGCGCGGGTCAAGCAGGCCGTCAGCTTCGTCGGCAAGTTCGAGGAGAACATCGCCGCCCTCGCCCGCGAGCGGGGCTGCGTCGGCGTGATCTGCGGGCATATCCACACGCCCGCCGACAAGCGCATCGACGGGATTCACTACCTCAACTCCGGCGACTGGGTCGAGTCGCTCAGCGCCATCGTTGAGCATCTGGACGGCCGCTTCGAGGTCATCCACTTCAAGGACTTCATCGCGCGTTTCCCGATGCCTCCGGCCACCACGACCGACGATTCGGAAACGGAGACCGAGCCCCCGCTGGGTTCCCCCCTCGAGGCCCTGCGCAACGCGCTCTCATGACGCCGCGACGCGTGCTCGTGCTGACCGCGAGCTATGGGGAAGGTCACAACAGCGCCGCCCGGGCACTCGCGGCGGGGTTGCGGCGCGAGCCCGGCGTCGAAGCCGAGGTCGTCGATCTCTTCGCCGCGGTCGCCCCGCGGTTCGACCGGCTCTCGCGTCGGTGCTACCTCAAGGTGATCAACCATGCCCCCGCGCTCTGGGCCGGCTTCTACGGGTGGCTCGACCGGACGCGCCATCTCCGCCGCCTCGCCGCCTTCCTCCCGTTTCACGTGCGGGCGCTGGGGCGATTGCTGGAGGAGAAGCAGCCGGACGCCCTCTGCGCGACGTACCCGGTCTACGGATGGCTCCTGGAGCGCCTTCGGCGTGAAGGCCGGCGGGTGCCTCCGCTTTACGTGGTGGTGACCGACGCGCTGACGATCAACGCCATCTGGTTCGGGATTCCCGCCGAGCGCTGGTTCGTCACGGACAGCGGATCCGCGCGGAAGATGATCGAGCGCGGCGTGGCTGCCGACCGTGTCACCGTATCCGGCTTTCCCGTCGCTTCCGCGTTCGCGGAGCGACCGGCGGACATCGGGCCGCCGGAGCCCGTGAGCGGCCAGCCCCGACGCGTGCTCCTCATGATCAACTGCTCGCGCCGGAAGGCCAAGGCGATCGCCCGCGCCGTCGTGGCGTGTCCCGGGTTGGAGGTGACGATCACGGCCGGTCGGAGCGAGGAGCTTCGGCAGGAACTCGCCGCGCTTCCCCGCCATTCCAGCACGACGGTTGAGGTTCTCGGCTGGACGGACCGGATCCCGGAGTTGCTCATGCGGCACCACCTCGTGATCAGCAAGGCGGGCGGCGCGACGACCCAGGAGTCGATCAACGCGCTTTGCCCGATGATCGTGAGCCAGGTGGTCCGGGGGCAGGAGGAGGGCAACTGGGAACTCCTGCACGCGCATGACGCCGGAACGCTGGCCACAACGCCCGCGCAGGTTGTCGCCGCCATGGCGTCCGCGTTCGCGGACGATGCCCGCCGCTGGCGGCAGTGGCGGACCGGACTCCAGAGCCTCGCCCGGCCGACGGCGGCGACGGACATCGCGCGGCAGGTGCTCGCGGCCCTTCCCGCCGACGGAAGCACGGACCCCGGACACTGAGCCGCGACCTCACCGTACCGGCGAACGCGGTCGGCCCGGCCCGAGCCACCGCTCAGACTTCGGACGCCGCTCGACCGCCTCAGCTTCGCGGATGCAGCGCGATGTCGACCGCCGGAACGCGCAGCGTGCGACCGCCGCCCGCCGGGACGTCCTGCGGCTGGGATCCCATGTTGAGGATCCAAAGTCCGGACTCCGTCTCGACCTTGAACACTTCGGGGAGATCGAGGTTCAGGGTTGCCGGCACCACCGCCAACCGCTTCTCGACGATCGCGCTCTGCAGAATGTCCTGGATGAACCGCAGCGGCAGCCGATGCGACTGGGCCCAACTGGCCCCGTTCTGCCGCAAATCCATCGTCCCAAAATACGAATACACCATCCCCTTCCCCAGGGGGCGGCGCCACGCCACGGCAAGATCGGCGACGTACTTCATGCCCATGAGAAGTTCGACGTCCGGCGCGAGAGGCCGGAAGGCACTGAATGGCACCAGATTCGGAATCGCCGCGACCGCCGGGAGAAGGTCCGGGCGCGCGACCCGCATCCCATCGATCCCGATGCCGCTGATGTGGTCGGTCTGCGGCGTGAATCCGGTCAGCTCGTCAAACGGCGCCGTGGACCCGTCCCAGTCGATCGGCCGGTGTCCAAGCACGAAGAGCAGCCCGCCCGACCGCACCCAGTTCGCGATCACGCGAGTCGTCCGTGCGTCCACGACGTGCGCGTTCGCGAGGAAAAGGATGCTCTTGCCCTCAAGCACGCCATCCTGAATCAGACGGTCGTCAGCAAGATCGTAGTCAACAAAGCGCCGGAACTCCGCGAGGAACTCGCCGACCCGCGCCATGCCCGACTGCGCCACCTCCGCGCTCAGGACCTGGGCTGCGGACAGGTTCGGCTGGTACACCACCGCATCCATCCTTGGCCGCTGCTGCTGCCGGAAGAGCGGGCTCAGCCTCGCCGTCTGCTGACCCATGGGGGCCCAGCTGCCGGTCTTGGCATCGATCATCAACTCGCCCGACCACGCGAAAAGCTGGTTGGCCCCCGAGGTCACAGCGTTGAACATGCGGCCCACCATGCCCTCAGCCGAGACGAAGGAGGCGGGCTCGTTCCCATAGAACGCCCCGCAGTGGCGACCCGCCGTCGCGACCAGACGGGTCAGGCGGACGTTGTAGCCGAACGAACTGCCCTCGTTGGTGATCCGGATGCCAGCGCCATGCTTGGCCGCGACCTTGGCCTGCGCCGAGAAATCGGAGCCATGCTCCGGTGCCATGTCTCCCCCCGTGCAGAGATAGGCGTCCACCCCGGGAAACGCCGCCCTCGTCTCCGCGAGGCAGAAATCCGAGAACTCCGTCATCGCGTCGCGGTACCACGCTTGAAACTCCTGCCGGGCACGCTCGGACGGTGCCTTGGACGGAAGGAAGGGGCGCACCTCGGTCCACGATGCATAACGACTCTTCCACGCCCGGTTCAGAGCATCGAGGCCCTCCGGATACAGCGCCTGAATCCACGCCCGGAAATCCGCCTCCGCGAGTTCATCGCCGCACCAGTACCCCGCATGCGAATGGTACTCGCCGGGCCAGTTGCCGATCACCGGGTAAATTGCCTCACCGTAATCGCCGGTGATGCCGATGTTGACCGACTCCAGCACGCCCTTGGGCCCATAGTGGGCGGCGAGCTGACGAAGCGAGTGGCGGACGTGCTCCCGGATGCCGGGCGACCAAAGCGAGGGGATCGCCATGTCACGGCCATGCTCCAAACAACGGTACATCACCATGCCGGGCTTCTCGCGCACCCACTGGGGCGTGACGTACCACGGGCCCATGATGATGAACGGCACCCATTTCAGCCCCGCCCGCGCGTAGATGTCCACCTCCCGATCGTAGACCGACCAGTCGATCTCGCCGGGTGAGGGCTCGACCTTGTTCCAGTAGACGTACGTCTGGACGCTGGTTAATCCCATGCGCTTCAGCTCCCGCACCTTCGCCTCGAATGCCGCCGCGTCGGTTCCGATGTCCAGACCACCGGCCGTCAGTGTGAGCGGTCCCGGCGACGGTGCCGCCGCGGAAGACGAAGAAACAAGAAACCCACCCACGGTCCCACCCAGGAGAAGCCGGAGAAACCAAGGGCGGAGGAGGGCAACGAGGCGCAACATCGTGGACAACAGGTACGGAGAGGAGTGAGCGAGACGGCAGGGGCATCGTCGTCTCACGCCGACGACTGCGCCAAGGACAGGGTCCGGACCACGGGCGTCAAGGTGTCGGCGCCAAAACGCTCACCTTTCGCCAACGCTCTGCGAGCCAACCCCGGAAACGCTCAGCATCAATCACCTTCGCCGCACCTTCGCTCACCCGCCGGGCAGAAATACACCCGGCGCGCCTGCATGCCGAGGGACGAGCGATCCCAAAACCCTCGTCGGCCCCCTTGCCGAGGGCCTTCCGGCAACGCTTGCCCCGGTCCCTCGCCACGGACAGGCTCCGCCATTCGCCGTGACTCTCACCGACATCCAAGCCGCCGCCCAACGTATCCGGGGCCGGATCCTGCTCACGCCTTGCCTGCCGTCGCAAACGCTCAGCGATATCACGGGGGCACAGGTATTCCTGAAGTTCGAGAACCTGCAGTTCACGGCTTCCTTCAAGGAGCGGGGGGCATGCAATTGCCTGACGCTCCTGGATGATGCCGCCCGCGGTCGGGGCGTGATCGCGATGAGCGCCGGTAATCACGCGCAAGGCGTGGCGTATCATTGTCAGCGCCTGGGAATTCCCGCGACGATCGTGATGCCGAAGAACACGTCGGCCGTGAAGGTCGAGCGCACGGAAGGGTTCGGCGCCACCGTCGTCACGCACGGCGACACGCTTGAGGAGGCGCGGGAGCGGGCCTATGCGCTCGCTCGGGAACGAAACCTGACCTTCGTCCACCCCTACGACGATCCAGCAGTCATCGCGGGTCAGGGAACCATCGCTCTGGAAATGCTCGAGGCGGTCCCCGACCTCGACACGCTCGTGATTTCCGTCGGCGGGGGCGGGCTGATCGCCGGGATGGCCACTGCCGCAAAGGCGATCAAGCCCTCGATTGAGGTCGTCGGCGTGCAGACCCGCCGCTTCCCCGCGATGTACAATGCCGTCAAGGGTGCGTCCCTGCCCCAAGGTGAGAGCACGATCGCGGATGGCATCGCCGTCGGCCTCCCGGGTACGCTCACCCGCCAGATCGTATCCGCGGCCGTGACCGACCTCGTCCTCGTCGAGGAACCGGATTTGGAGCAAGCCATCGTCATGCTCCTCGAGGTCGAGAAGACGCTCGTCGAGGGCGCAGGCGCGGCCGGGCTCGCCGCGCTGCTGGCGCACCGGGACCGCTTCCGCGGGCGCAAGGTCGGGCTCGTGCTGTGCGGCGGAAACATCGATCCGCTGCTGCTCTCCGCGATCATCGGTCATGGGTTGGTGCGCGCAGGCCGCTTGGTCCGCCTCAAGGTGAGCGCCCGCGACGTCCCGGGGTCGCTCGCGACGATCACCACCGCAGTGGCCCGCGCCGGCGCGAACATCGAGGAGGTCCATCACCAGCGCGACTTCTCCTCGCTCTCCGCCCAGTACGTCGAAATCGAGTTGGTCCTCCAGACCCGCGGCCCGGCCCACGTCGCCGAGGTGCTCACCGCGCTCCGCGGCGCCGGGCTCCGCGCCGAGGCGGTGTGAAACCTTGGATAGCGAACGCATCCATCGCATCCGGCCTGGGTTTGCCTTTCCCAGGAGAGTCCACCACCCTCCGACATGCTCGACTGGGGCGCACGATTCCTGCAAGCGTTCATCCCGCTCTTCGTCGCGATCGACCCGATCGGCCTGGCGGCGATCTTTCTGGGCATGGGACAGAACATCCGCTCCGACCAGCGGCGGCGTCTGGCCGACCAGGCGATCTGGACCGGGGGACTGGTGGCGCTCGGCTTCCTCTTCCTCGGTCAATCCGTCTTTTCCGCCCTCGGCATCGCGGTGGCCGACTTCCAGATCGCGGGCGGGCTGATCCTCTTCATTCTCGCCGCCAAGGATCTCCTCGCCACCTCTTCCACCGAAACGGAAAAGCTCCCGGAGGACTTCGGCATCGTACCGCTGGGCATGCCGCTGATCGCGGGCCCGGCCTCAATCACGACGCTCCTCGTCCTCGCGCAAAACAAGGCGATCGGCCTCGTCGTCACCCTCGCCGCCCTCGCCGTCAACCTCGCCCTCGTCGTGCTGGCCCTGCACTATAGCGAGTGGCTCGGGCGACGGATCGGCCCCGCCGGTCTGCGGGCCGTTTCCAAGATCGTCTCGATGCTGCTGGCCGCCATCGCGGTCGCCATGATCCGCAGCGGCCTCCGCTCCTGAAGCGGAGCCACCACGGGATGAGGAAACCGGACTCGGCGGGAATCGCCCGACGCGCAACGCACTGCCGATCCGGCTCCGCACTCATGTCCGCCCCCACCCGCCGTCACCTCGCCCCGCATCACGTCCGCGGCGTCGGCTGCGTGGCGCTCCTGCTCGGAGCACTCGATCCGCTCGAGGGTTCGTGGATCGTCCTCGCGGGCGCCGTCGCTCTGGCCGTCGTGGCCCGCCCCGGACACACGGCGGCGGAGCGGAGGCAGGACGTGCTGGCCGCCGTGATGATCGCGGTTGGCGTCGCGGCGATGTGGATTCTCAGCGGCGTCGGTGGCGTCGGAGGTCCCGCCGGCCAGCCCGTGGCGTGGGCAATCACGCTGCTGCCTTACCCGGTCGGCTGGTTGCTCGCGATCTGGGCTCCGGGACGTCCGCGCTGGGGCGCACCGGCCGCGATTGCAGTCGGTGCGTGGTACGTGACGATCGCCGTCCTGGCCCTGCGCATGGGACGGGGCGAGCCCGGATTCCTTCTCGGTCTCGCGGGCTTCGGCGCCGCGGTCGGACTCGGCTCCGCCTACGTCACATGGCGGCAGCGGAGTCGCGGCTGACCGATGGTCTACAAGGTCGAATTCGATCCCGCCGATCCCGCGAGCGTGCGGGTGTGGTACTCCCGCGAGATCAAGGCGCCGGTCAAGCTGATCTACGGGCTCGGCATGGATCGCTACACCAACATCACTGACGGACGCGACATGGCGATCCCCGCGTTCGGCCCGGTCATCGTCACGCCGAAGTCCTGAGCGACCGGAGAAGTCCGACCGAGGACGCCGCCGCCTACTTCACAAATTGGGCGGCGAAGTCCCGGACCGGCATCGCTTCCAGACGGGTCCGGTCGGCGAACAAGTCCATCAGCGCGCCTGCCTTGGCGGCCCCGAAATGGGCGGCGAACGCCGCCTGCGCTTTTTCCCGCAGCACCGGGATGCCCTCGGCCCGGCGCCGCCGGTGACCGATCGGGTAGTGCACCTCCACCCGCGGTGTGCTGGAGCCGTCGCGGAAGAACACCTGCACCGCATTCGCGATCGAGCGTTTTTCGGGGTCGAGGTAATCGAGCGAGTACTGCCGATCCTCCACCACCCGCATCGTCGCCCGCAGCGCGTCGATCCGGGGATCCGCGGCTGCAGCGTCCTCGTAATGGTCCGCCGTCAGGCGGCCATGAATCAGACCGATCGCCGTCATGTACTGCAGGCAGTGATCCCGGTCGGCCGGATTGTGCAGGGGCCCGGTCTTGTCGATGATGCGGATCGCCGACTCGTGCGTCGTCATCTCCACGCGCTCAATCTGGTCGAGGCGGTCGCGAACGAGCGGGTGCAGCTGCATCGCGCACTCGACCGCCGTCTGCGCATGGAACTCCGCCGGGAACGAAATCTTGAAGAGCACGTGCTCCATGACGTAGCTGACCCAGCGCCCGGGCGGATGATCTTGCCGTCGATCCGCTGCTCCACGATGTGCGCCGCCCAGCCGGCGATGCGCGCCATGACGAAGAGCGGCGTGAACATGAGCATCGGCACGCCGAGGCGGTGATAGGCCACCGCACTGAACCAATCGAGGTTCGGGAACATGCGCTTCTCCGTCCACATCAGGCTCTCGATCCGCTCCGCGACGGAGAAGAGACGAGGGTCGCCGGCCTCGTCCGAGAGACCGCGAGCGATCTCCTTGATGATGCCATTGCGGGGATCCGCCACGGTGTAGACGGGGTGACCGAAACCGATGACGATTTCCCGGCGCGCGAGGCGAACCCGGATGTCGGCCTCGGCTTCGTCCGGCGTCGCGTACCGCTGCTGGATGTCGAGCGCGACCTCGTTGGCGCCACCGTGCTTGGGTCCGCGCAGGGCGCCAATCGCGCCGGTCACGCAGGAATGCACGTCCGCCCCGGTACCCGCGATCACCCGAGCCGTGAAGGTTGAGGCGTTGAACTCATGCTCCGCGTACAGGATCAGCGAGCGGTCCAGCGCGGCGACGTGCGACGCCGACGGCGCGCGCTGGTCAAGAAGATGCAGGAAGTGTGCGGCGAGAGTCTCATCGGCGGTCTCGACGGCGATTCGCTGTCCGCTGGTCGCAAAGTGATGCCAATAGAGGAGCATCGACGGCAACGTCGCCAGGAGCCGGTCGGCGATCGCCCGCGCTCCGTCGACCGTCGCGGCGGTGCCGCCGGCGGCGGGCAGGATCTCGGTCTCCAGATTGCCGAGGGCGGACGTGCCGGTCCGCAGCACGTCCATCGGATGCGCCGAAGCCGGAATCTGCTCAAGGACCGCACGGAGCGGAGCCGGCAGTCCGCGCAAGGCACATAGCCGCGCACGATACGCCGCGAGTTCGTCCGCGCGAGGGAGGCGCTCGTGAATGAGCAGGTGCGCCACTTCCTCGTAGGACGCGTGCGCCGCCACATCATTGATGTCGTAACCTCGGTAATGGAGGTCGGTGCGCGTCTGCATCCGGTCCACCACGGCCGCCTGCGTGCCGTCGCGGCGGATCGCGGTGTAGACGTCCAGCGCCGCCTGCGCCGAAGCCCGGGAGGCGCTGAGGGGATAGAGGACCATCGCGACACCCGCCTCGCGGAGCGCCGGCACGGGAAACAAGGGCGTTTTCCCGAACTCCGTGAGGTTCGCCAAAACGGGCACGGAAACCGCCCGCGTGAACGCCCGGTACTCGCCCAAGGTCGTCAACGCCTCCGCGAAAATCATGTCGGCGCCGGCGTCAACATACGCGAGCGCGCGGGCGATGGCCCCGTCGAGGCCTTCATTCGCGGCCGCATCGGTGCGGGCCATGATGACGAAGTTTGGGTCCCGCCGGCCCCTCACGGCAGCGCGGACGCGGTCGACCATCACTGCGGCCGTGACGAGGTGTTTGCCCGGGAGGTGCCCACAGACCTTGGCCGGGACTTGGTCCTCGAGATGCACGGCGGCGACGCCAGCCTCCTCCATGTCACGAACAGTTCGTTCCGGATCCTCCCAACCCGTATCGATGTCGACCAACAAAGGCAGCTCCACGCACCGCGTCATCCGGCGGGCATCGATCAGGACATCGCCTCGCTCCGTCAGGCCGGTATCCGGGAGCCCGTAGGAGTGATTCGCGACTCCGGCCCCGGAGAGGTAAAGCGCGCGGAACCCGGCACGCCGGGCGAGCAGGGCCGCGTAGGCGTTGATCGCGCCCACGATCTGCAGCGGTGGCTCGGTGGCGAGCGCAGCGCGAAAACGTTGTCCGGGAGACGGCATGGACTCGGCATGAAACCGCGAGCCCACGGAACAAGAGTCAATTCGATCGGCGAAAAGGCGCGAAGCGTGGGCTTCGACCCAGGATTCACGCGGAGTGAAATCCGATGCACTCGATGCCTGCGGACCCTCCCGGCTCCGAGAATGGGAGAGCCGATCGTCCGACGCCGCAGTCCCCGGCGGCGGTCCCACCCAACCCCAGCGACTGCCCTCACCGCCCGGGCCGCACCGGTGACGCGGGGAAGGCACCGGCGGTCGGGAAGACCGCCGGTGCTCCCGAGAAACTCCGCCTTAGCGGAACTTGTATTCGACCGAGAGCGTGTACGCACGACCCCGCGGGTCGGCGATGCGCGGCTCCCAGCTGCTGCCGGCGCCTGTGTTGGTGTCGTAGGCGACGGAGAAGGGAGGATCCTGATTGAACAGATTCTTGACGCCCGCGACGATCGTCATGTCCCGGCGCCAGCGGTAGGTCAGGCTGGCGTTGTACGTGATGTACTCGTCGACGTCGGGCTTCCAGCTCGGGGGAACCACGGTGCCGTTGGCGACGCCCGGGAGCACGAAATCGACGTAGCCCGCCCGATAGAGCTGGCTGAGACGACCGGTCCACTTGCCCTTCCGGAAGGCGGCGGAGGCGGTGTACTTCCACTCCAAGCCGATGTCGCTGGCGCGCGTGAAGCGACCGATCTCGCTCCGTCCCCACGGGGCGGAGGCGATCAGGCGGGACTTCTTCTCGAGCAGTTGCGAGACGTTCGTCTCCGCAGTGAGACGCCCACCCCACACGTCAAAGTCGCCGCGCAGGCCGTACTCGATGCCCTTGGTCTGGGTCTCGCCCGCATTGAGCCAGCGATTGTCGATCGCGATGATCTGGTTGCTGGCGTTGCGGATGATCGCATCCGGGAACAGCTGGTAGTTCTGGAGGATGACCGTCGGCCCGAGGATGAGGATCGTGCCGTCGCGCTGCACCGACCACCAGTCGGCGGTGAAGGTGATGTTCTTGATCGGCGAATAGACGACGCCGGCGGACACCATCTCGGCCTCCTCCGGGTTGAGTGTCGTCTTGCCGCCGCCGCGGATGTTCATCGAATTCGGCGGGATCGCGTTGCCCGTCGCCGGATCGCGCAGGTCGGCGCCGGCGTAGATGCTCTCGGTGACCGGGTCGAACTGCTGCTTGAACGTCGGGACCCGGAAGCCGGAGCTGTAGGAACTGCGGAAAAGCAGCTGGTCGGTCGGGGCGAAGCGCAGGGTGACCTTGGGATTCGTGGTCGAACCGAAGCCCGTGTACTGGTCGCGGCGTGCAGCGAGGTTGACGTCGAGGATCTTGAGCACCGGGATTTGGACCTCGGTGAAGACCGCCTTGATGTCGCGGCTCAGCGTGCCTGCGGTCGCCAGGGCGTTGTCGAACGGCACATTGAAGATCAGTGAGTCCGCCGTGCTGACATTGGCGCGCCGGTCACCGGCGAAGAAGTACTCCTCGCGGCGGAAGTCGGCGCCGACGGCGGCGTTGACCGTGCCGGCCGGGAGCGAGAACAGCGGACCCGAGGTCGTGAGGTCGAGCGTGGTGTTGGTGAACGTGCCCCCGTAGAGTTCGACGCCCGACGCGGACGCCGCCTTGAGACCGTCGACCGCCGCCTGCGACTGCGTGTAGGAGAAGGGGCTGAGGATGCCATCGCTGACGAGCTTCACGAACGGCACGGTGTAGTAGTAGCCGTCGTTGAGGCGGGACTTGCTCTTGCTCTCGGACTGGGAGAGACCGAGCCGGTACTCCCACTGGGAGAAGAAGTCGCCCGGCAGCGGGAGGGGGCCCTCGAGCGAGCCGAGGAAGCGCCGCGTGTCACTGATGGTGCGCAGCTCGCGGTTGCCGCCCGGAAGCGAACGCCAGCGGAACGCCATCGGCAGGCCGCGATTGGCCTCGAGGGCGGGGAAGTAGGCAACGAGGGCGTTGAAGATGCGGTTGTAGTCCGAGCCCTTGCTCGGGTAGAGCAGGTTGTACAAGGGATTCGGGACGACGGTGCCGTTCGCGGTGGTGGTGGTCGGCTGCGCGCCCGCCGCGGTCGACGCCGCGGTGGACCACTGGTTCGGGGAGAAACTCTTCGTCGAATCGGACCGGCCGATCACGGCCTCGACGGTCGCGAGGTGGCGGCCGAGCTTGTAGGAGCCGCGACCGACGAAGTTGGTGTTCTTGACGGGCTGCTGGAGCACGGCGGCACGGCCCGTGTCCCAGGCGGAGCCGTACTTGGAGGCGGCGGTGGCCCAGAGACGCTCGCCGTAGGGACCCATGCCGTCGAGGCCGGTGTAGCCTCCGGTGAAGGTGGGCAGATCGACGACGTTGATGCCATTCACGCGCAGGGTGGCGGTGGTGTCGGCCGGATCGATCGGGCCGGTGCCGGCGCCGGCGACCGTGGCGGCGCCGCTGCTCAGCACCGTGCGCTGACCGTTGATGGCGAAGAGCGTGGCGATCGGCGTGCCACGCGTGTCGGGCGAGAGACCGCGGCTCGGCTGGAAGGTGTTGACGAAGTCGCGCTGGTCGCCGTCGAGCCGCTTGTGGTCGGCGATGGCGAGCGAGGCCATGATGTTCCAACCGTCCTTCTCGAGACTGCCCCATCCGCCGACGAGCGAGTACCGGAAGAGGTTGCCGCCGCCGTCCTGCGTGACGTCAGCCGACGCATTCGCGACGACGCCTTGGAAGTCGGTCTTCGTGATGAAGTTGATCACGCCGCCGATCGCATCGGTGCCGTAGATGGCGGAGGCGCCGTCCTTCAGGACCTCGACACGCTCGATCGCGGCAAACGGGATGGAGTTGAGATCGACCACACCGCCGTTCAGGCCGTGGGAGGCGACGCGACGGCCGTTCAGGAGGATGAGCGTGGCGTTGGAACCCTGGCCGCGCAGGTTGGCCGAGGTGGCACCGTTGTTGCCACGCTGGGCGCCGGCGACGACGTCGGCGTTCGACGCGAGGTTGTCGAGGCCGTTGCCGTTGATGTTGAGGTTCATGATGAGCTGCTCGGCGCTGGCGATGCCCTCCTGCTCAAGGTCGAGCTTCGTGAACACGGCGACCGGCAGCGCGCCCTCATCGGCGGGACGCTTGATCGACGAACCAGTGACGACGAACTTGTCGAGCTTCACGGTTTCCGACGGAGCGGCGCCGGCCGCGGGAACCGGCGCGGGAGCCACGACCTGGGCGGACGCGACGGAGGCAAATCCAGCGAAAGCGCAGGCAATGAGCCTACGCGCGACGAGTGACGGTGTACGGGTATGCATGGCGAAAAGGGAAGGAATCGGACCACGGACCGGCTGACCGGGAGGAGGAAGACTGAAGCCAGTCCCGTGCCGCGTCCAACCTGATTTTCCAGCCCCCCCCAACCCGCGCCGAGGCCCGCCGCTTGAAATTTCAGGCTTTAGTCCGGACGCCGCCCGCCCGGCGGCGCAGCGCCCCGGGGGAAAGGCGCGTGTACCGCTTCATCACGGTCGCAAAATACTGGGAGGAAGAAAATCCGAGGTCATGGGCGATGCGGGTGATCGGGCGCGTGGTGTCCCGCAGCAACTGTTCGGCCCGCGCCACCCGCGCCCGCAGCACGTACTCGCCGGGCGGCACCCCGAGTTCCTCCTTGAACCGGGCCTTGAAACGGGGCAGCGACAGCCCAGCCAGCGCCGCGAGCGCGGGGAGCGGAAGCGGTTCATCGAGGTGATGCTCAATATGCTCAACCACGGGCCGGAGCGAGGCGCGCCGCCGGACCCCGCCCCCCGGGGCCGCCAGCGCAATCACCCTCAGGAGGAAGCCGCTGACATGGTGCCACAGTTCCGCCGGGCGCAGCGGTCCAGGCGGGCCGAGTTGAAGGTGCATGATCGCGTCACAGTGACCGCGCAGGCTTGCGTCCCCCGGGAAATGCCGCCGCGGCAGGGCCCGCAGGGCTCGCGCGAGCGCTTCGCCGCCCGGCCCCGGCAGTCCGCCTCCGCGGCCCGGGAGCCCAAGGATCAGCCAATACAACACTCCCTTCTCCTGCGGCCGGGAACCGGTGCTGTGCACCTCCCCCGGGTGGGTCAGGAAGACGTCACCGCCCTTCATTTCGTAGGCCCGGCCGTCGACGACATAGGTCTGCCGCCCGCGCAGCAGCAGGCAGATCTCGATCGCCCCGTCATGGCGGTGGTCGTCGAGCGCCGCGTGCGCCACCGTCTGGTTGTATCGCCCCAGTTGCAGCATCCCGGGCATCCCGGGCACGTCCAGGGGCAGAATCAGCTTGGGACGGTGCATCCACTCGGCGCGCGTCATGTTTGATTTCGTATCGCGCGTCGGCGGTGGAAGTCAAACCCTCGAGCCCGTGGTAGAGTCTCGGCATGAGCACCCCCGCTGCCGAAGGTCCCGATCCGCGGCTCACGCCCGAGCCGCCGCTGCGATCGTTCACGGAGGAGGCGCGCCGGCCGAAGGGCATTGAGTGGTACCGCACGCCGCTGCCGCCGGGCGCGATGAAGGCCCTGCATGTCCGCAGCGACCTGCTTGGCGCGGCCCAGACAGTGGGCTACCTCGCCGTGCTCGCCGCTCCCGCCGTGCTCGCCGTGCGCGCCGGACTCGCCCATGCCTGGGGCTGGGCCGCCCTCGGGGTCTTCCTGTACGGGGTGGTTGCCGCCTTCCTGATCAACGGCGTCCACGAACTCGGCCACAACACCGTGTTCCGCTCGGCCTGGCTCAACCGCTGGTTCTGTCGCCTCCTCGCCTTCCTCGGCTGGATCAACCACGAACTCTTCGAGGTCAGCCACGTTCGACACCACCGGTACACCCTGCACCCGCCGGACGACGAAGAAAACCCGCTGCCGATCCGCTTTACGGCACGGGACTTCTTCAAGGGCTGCATTTTCCACTACGGCTTCTTCATTCACGCGATCCGGAAGATGGTGCGTCTCGCCCGGGGTCGCTTCGAGGGTACATGGGAGCAAACCCTCTTCCCCACCGACCAACCGGCGATCGCACGCCCGGCGATCCTCTGGGCCCGGGTGGTCGTCACCGGCCACCTCGCCATCCTCGTCGTCTCGCTCATCAAGGGCTGGTGGATCGTGCCCGTGCTGATCAGCGCGGGGCCATTCTTCGGCAACGGTCTCTTCCTGCTCTGCAACAACACCCAGCACATCGCGCTGCCGTCGCACAACACCGACTTCCGCCTGTGCTGCCGGACTTTCACGCTCAGTCCCTTCGTCCAGTTCATCTACTGGCACATGAACTACCACACCGAGCACCACATGTACGCCGCGGTGCCGTGCTATCGGCTAGGCAAGTTGCACCGCTTGATCCGGCACGACCTGCCCCCCACTCCACACGGGATCGCCGCCGTCTGGCGCGAAATCGCCGCGATCGTACGGCGCCAGCAGTCCGAGCCGGGCTGGGTCTTCCAGCCGACGCTGCCGTCCGCCTCCCGGTCCGCACCGGCCTGAGGGCCGCCGCGGGAGCCGCCGCAGACCGGCCCCTCGCCGCGGTCAGCCAGTCACCCGCCAGCAGGGCTCGTCCCCGCGACCGCCCCGCGAGGCGGCTGCGGGGACGCTCACGGTCAACGGCGCCGCGAGTGCGACGCAGTCATGCCGCTGCCGGTCCCGCCGCAGCGCCACCGCGCGAGCAAAGCGGCACCCGGCGTCAGCGCGACGGACTCGGCACGCCGGGCACCCAGACGTCCGCGTAGCCGGGCAGCGTGGGAATGCGCCGCGCGCACTCCACCACCCACAGGTCCCAGGCTCCGTCGATGTAATTGCGGTTCTTCGGCAGCGGGCAGGCCTGCACGTAAAGGTACCAACGTCCATCAATGGGATAGAACGCCGGCGTCGCGACGTGGAACATCGCGTCGTCGCGGTACCGGCCGGTCCACTGGGTCTGCAAGACCGTGTCCGGCGGCAGCGCCTGCCACCCGGAGCGGGGCGACTTGCTCACCGCGAGCGCCGGGCGCCAGCGCTGACCTTTCTCGACGCCGAGCTCGATCGAGAGCACGTACGTGTCGTCCACCTTGAAGACTTGGTGCCATTCGTAGTACGCGTTTGGAATCGAGGTGAAGATCTGGCCCATGCCCCGCGGGTCATCCGCGTTGAAGTGGCGCGTCCAGGTCTTGCCGTCGAGGGAGGTCGCGAGACGCAGTCCGGGCAGCACGCCGTCCTTGCCTCGGTAAGAGTAGTACATCGTCCAGTCCCAGCGGTTCTCCCGCGGATTCCACTCGCGCAGCACCGCCGCCTGCGAGGCCATTTCCTCATGGAACGGCGACGCCGGCTCCGGCGCGAGGACCGGGGCCGTTCCCCAGCGCCGGATCGTGGTCGGGCTGACATCGCTGTATCCATCCTTTCCTGACGGACAGATCGCGAGCCCGATCTGGTCCTGCACGAGGGAACGACTTCCGGAATAGTAGAGGTAGTACGCATCCTCCTCCGGGATGTAGAGCACCGCGTCGAGGCGGATGCTGTTGCCGTCCCAGACGTCACCCCCCGCCGGCAGGAAGACGGGGTTGGCGGCATCCTGATGCCACGTAAAGGGATCCGACTTGAGGGCCCAGGCCTTGCCGATGAAGCAGGTGCGGCGGTTGGCCGCCGGCACGCCGGAGTAGAACATGATCAGTTTCTCCGGATCCTTGGGGTTCGGCAGGACGCAGGCCTCCTGCACCTGCTGCGACTGCCACGGTGCGCTCAGGCGATCGATGAAGACGCGACCGCGGACAGCCGGCGGCTCGCTTGCCGCGGCCGACGCGGTCAGGGCGACGAACGCGGGAACCATCAGGGTCAGCCAGCGGGCCAGACGCAACGGAGACGGGAGGCGGGGCATATGAGTCAGGGGTAGACGCTTCGTGCTGGTCCACTCCCCCGCCGGAAGCAACGAGAAAGCCAGTTCACTCGCCGCCCCAGCGCCAACGCGGCGGCTCGCCCTTCCACCAGCAGACTCCGAGTATGAGGGCAACGTGAACGCCGAGCCCGATGCAGAACGCGGCCGGATGCCGTGCCGGCTCGGCGACGTGCACGAGCACCGGCAGCAGGATCAGCCAGAGGATGGTCACGACCCAGCCCTGCCAGCGACGCGGCCAGCCCCAACCCCACCCGTAGGTCTTGGCCGGAAACCAATAATCTTTTTCGGGCGCCGACTTCATTCCGCCACGCTTGTCCGGACGCCCCCGCGGGGTCAATCGCGGTCACGCCTCATGGTGTCGCACCCACCGGTGCGCGAGAGCGGCGCCGACCGAGTTGCAGCGTGCTCTGCCGGATGATCATCCCGCTGACCACCGCACCGAGGAAGAACGAGACGATCAGCAGCAGGGTCTGGCCCGCGATCGCGAAGTGCCCGTTCGCCACATGGATGCCGAGGATGCTCACGTTCCCCGACATGTGGGAGAGGCCGGAGTGGCTGATGCTCAGGAATCCGACGGCGTTGGTCGCTCCGGCCGAGAGGGTGAGTACGAAACCCCCGACCGGGATCCAGAGGGGCAGCGGTCGCGTGAACATGGGCCGAGCCTGACCCATCCCCTCGCACCGGGCAATCCCGCGCCACGCCCGCAGTGCGCTGGGCGCCGGGCGATGGCTGGCGGGGACTATTCCGGGGCCACGTACCGCGTCTGTCCACCGAGGCGCTGCCAGCGCAGGTACAAGACGAGTCCGAACAGCACCGAGACGCACGCAATCGCGCCGCCCCAGAGGAACGTGAACCGGTAATCGTTGCCGAGAAAGTCGAGGCTCAGACCGAGCAGTGGTCCGAGCGACATGTTGAGCCCGGCCGCCAGGAAGCCCGCCGCCGCCGCGAACTGCGCGAACCGGGACCCGGGGAAGAGCATCTGCGGCAACGCCGCTGCGCCCGTCATGAAGCCACCCGAGATCACGCCGTGCACCAACAGCACCCACCCAAAGGATCGCGCATCCTGCACGAAGAGGTATCCTCCCACCGCCACGATCGCGTACGCCACCATCATGCCGATGCCGACCCGGATCGGGTGGATGCGGTCCGCCAGCCATCCCAGCGGAAACGCCGCCACGAAGGAAATGAGGTACGTCACCACGAGGTAGATGCCGTAGGTCTCCATGCTCATGTCGTACGCCTTGGCGGCCCGGATGCTGAACGTATTGACCGGGATGAAGCTCAGGTTCGCCAGCGCCAGGAACACGAACACCAGCAGGTAGTACGGACGGGTGAAGCAGTCCCGCCAGTAGTCCCGGAACAGATTCACCGCCAGGTTGCCCTCGCGCGCCGGCGGCGGCGGCGGATAGTCACCCTCCTTCACGCGGAGGCACATGAGCGAGAAGCCCACGCCATAAAGGATGCCGATCCCCGCGAGGATCGGAGTGTAGTACGTGTCGGCGTGACCAATCAGCCCGTAGTTGAAGAAGATGCCGGCCCCGAGGCTGACCGCGCGGAACATTCCGTAGAAGCGGCCGAGCATGTCCCGCGGGACGACATCATTGATGAGGCCGTTGAAGAGCGCGTTCGACACGACCGCTCCGATCTCGAACACCGTCCAGAACAACGCCATCACCAGCACGATGGTCTGATTCACCGTGCCCGGCGATCCGCCCAGGATCCCGTGCAACCACGCGCCAATCGGCGGGCTGTAGGCCAGGCCAATCATCGAGAGCGTCACGAACGGCGCCGGGTACAGGAGGAAGGGAATCCGCCGCCCACGCGGGCCGCGATGGCGGTCGCTCCAATAACTCACCAAAGGCCCGACCAGCAGGATCACCGCCCACGGGATCGTAAGCATGAAGATGCCGTTCA
>Ga0172376_10000741_pt1 | contig 42024 bp, 33 predicted proteins | sample Lak35m_FD_121114 | JGI IMG/M metagenome (GOLD analysis project Ga0172376, IMG submission 121114) | Freshwater microbial communities from Kabuno Bay, South-Kivu, Congo - kab_092012_35m | ecosystem: Environmental > Aquatic > Freshwater > Lake | place: Democratic Republic of the Congo: South-Kivu...
ACTGAACTTGTCACCCGTCAGCCGCCGCTCCAACCCCGATACCGGGACCGGCTCGCCAACCTTCGACACCCCCGCACCATAACTAACCCCCTTCGATGCCGGTACCGGCTCCTGCGCCTGCAACCGGAAACCCACCAGGACCATCACCCCTACCATCAGGATCGTCTGTTTCATACGCTGTGCTTGTTTACACAAATTTCCATATTCTCCGGCAATTCCACCAACCCGACCCGCCGATCGACCCCATCTTGACCCATCCAACCCACCCCCTTCAACACGCACCTTCGAGCAACGGGGATTCCAACCCTCCATCAACGCGATTTCACCCCTTTCCAACGATGGAAATACTAAAGATTTTAGAGGATAAAATACTAAAATAATTAGCGGATATTCCCGAAAGCCCCCTTACCTTTGTCAGACATTCCTTCACCCCGACAAACCGACACACATGTCGAACAGCGAAAAACTCAAGGCACTCAAACTCACCCTCGACAAGATAGACAAGGACTTCGGCAAAGGCAGCGTCATGATGATGAACGAGAAGGGAGAAGCCCAGCAGGAAGTGGTGTCCACCGGCTCCATCGGCGTCGACCTCGCCCTGGGCATCGGTGGCCTACCGAGGGGACGGGTCGTCGAGATCTACGGACCGGAAAGCTCGGGCAAAACCACCCTGGCAACCCATGTCATCGCCGAAGCCCAGAAAAAAGGCGGCATCTGTGCCATCATCGACGCCGAACACGCCTTCGACAGCGTCTACGCCCGTAAACTCGGCGTCGACGTCGACAACCTCCTCATCTCCCAGCCCGACTACGGCGAACAAGCCCTCGAGATCGCCGACCGACTCATCCTCTCCGGCGCCGTCGACGTCGTCGTCGTCGACTCCGTCGCCGCACTCGTACCCAAAGCCGAACTCGAAGGTGAAATGGGCGACAGCAAAGTGGGCCTCCACGCCCGACTCATGAGCCAGGCCCTCCGCAAACTCACCGCCACCATCGCCAAGACCAACACCATCTGCATCTTCATCAACCAGCTCCGCGAAAAGATCGGCGTCATGTTCGGCAACCCCGAGACAACCACCGGTGGCAATGCCCTCAAATTCTACGCATCCGTCCGCATCGATATCCGACGCATGGCCCAGATCAAAGACGGTGACGAAGCCATCGGCAACCGCGTCAAAGTCAAGATCGTTAAAAACAAGGTCGCACCCCCCTTCCGGGCCGCAGAATTCGACATCATCTACGGAGAAGGGATCTCCAAGAACGGTGAGATCATCGACATGGGCGTGGACCTCGGCATCATCACCAAATCCGGCAGCTGGTTCAGCTATAACACCGACAAACTCGGACAAGGACGAGATACCGTCAAACAACTCCTCACCGATAACCCGGAACTCGCCAACGAGATCGAAACCCGCATCCGGGAAAAGATAAAGGAAACACAAAATGCTTGACAACCAATAACTTAAGGGGTAGTGGGTAACATGGCGGCCTGTCTTCGGACAGGCTGCCCCATGTATGGCCAAACCCTCACAACAACCACCCCGCCCAACCTGACAAATACACCCACCCCCGGCACACCGCATCACCCGCCACCACCCGTAGAACATGCTCACAACACGCATGCCGGCATTTTCCGTAACTTGCCACCCATGCAAGAACGCCGACTCCGAAGCCGGAAACGCATCGCCCTCGTCGCTCACGACCATAAAAAACCCGACCTCATCGAATGGGCCGAATACAATAAGGACGCCCTGGCACGCCATGAACTCCTGGCAACCGGAACCACAGGCCGACTCCTCGAAGAAAAACTCGACAGACCCGTCACCAAACTCCTCAGCGGCCCCCTCGGCGGCGACCAACAGATCGGCGCACAGATCGCCGAAGGCAAGATCGATGTCCTCATCTTCTTCTGGGACCCCATGGAAGCCCAACCCCATGACCCCGATATCAAAGCACTCCTCCGCGTAGCCGTCACCTGGAACATCCCCTTCGCCTGCGACCGCGCTACAGCCGACTTCATCCTCACCTCCCCGCTGTTCCACGAAGACTATACCTGCCTCCTGCCAGACTACTCCGCCTACCTGAAGCGAAAGATCTGACACCCCCCACAAGCCAGACTACACCCACGCCAGATAGCATAGGCCAAAGTCTGCGGAGGGACTTTTCGTACCTTCAGACAACATGCCCTTTACCCTCCATTCCGACTACCGACCGGCAGGTGACCAGCCCGATGCCATCAGACAACTCGTCGACGGACTCAATACGGGCGAAAAACACCAGACCCTGCTCGGCGTCACCGGCTCGGGAAAGACCTTCACTATCGCCAACGTCATCCAACAGGTCCAACGACCCACACTCGTCCTCACCCACAACAAAACCCTCGTCGCTCAACTGTACGGCGAATTCAGACAGTTCTTTCCAAACAACGCCGTCGGTTACTTCGTCTCCTATTACGACTACTACCAACCGGAGGCCTATATGCCCGTCTCCGATACCTACATCGAAAAAGACCTCGCCATCAACGAGGAACTCGACAAACTCCGCCTCCAGGCAACCACCCAACTCCTGTCAGGCCGACGAGACATCATCGTCGTCGCCTCCGTGAGCTGCATCTACGGCATGGGAAACCCCACCGAATACGAAAACGGCATCATCCGCATCCATACAGGCCAGGTCAAAAGCAGACAGGCACTCCTCCACGAACTCGTCAACAGCCTCTACTCCCGCAGCCAACTCGAATTCAGCCGCGGAACCTTCCGCGTCAAAGGAGATACCGTCGATATCAACCTCCCCTACGTCGACTTCGGCTACCGCATCACCTTCTTCGGAGATGAGATCGAAGAGATCGAAAGCCTCGACACCAACACCGGCAAACGCATCGGCCTCATGGACAACGCCGCCATCTTCCCCGCCAACCTATACCTGGCACCCAAGGAAATGATGCGTGAGATCCTCTCCGAGATCACCGACGAACTCGCCGGACAAACCGAATACTTCAAAAAAACAGGGAAATACATCGAAGCCCAACGCCTTAGCGAACGCGTCAACTTCGACCTCGAAATGATCCGGGAACTCGGCTATTGCAACGGCGTCGAAAACTACTCCCGCTTCTTCGACAGAAGAAAACCCGGCACCAGACCCTTCTGCCTGCTCGATTACTTCCCGCGCGACTTCATCTGCATCATCGACGAAAGCCACCAGACCATCCCACAGGTCAGCGGCATGTACGGAGGCGACCGCAGCCGAAAAATGACCCTCGTCGAATACGGATTCCGACTCGCCTCCGCACTCGACAACCGACCCCTCAACTTCCACGAATTCGAAGCCCTCGTCGGACAGGTCATCTATGTCTCCGCCACACCCGGCGACTACGAACTCGAACAATCCGGAGGCGTCGTCGTCGAACAGGTCGTACGCCCAACCGGTCTCCTCGACCCACCCATCGAAGTCAGACCCGCCCGCAACCAGGTCGACGACCTCCTCGATGAGATCGAGAACACCGTCAGGAAAGGATACCGCGTACTCGTCACCACCCTCACCAAACGGATGGCTGAAGAAATGGACGCCTACCTCAAACGCATTGACGTCCGCTCGAAATACATCCACAGCGGCATCCATACCCTCGAACGCATCGAGATCCTGCGCGACCTCCGCCTGGGCGTGTTCGACGTCCTCGTCGGCGTCAACCTCCTCCGCGAAGGCCTCGACCTCCCCGAAGTCGCCCTCGTAGCCATCCTCGACGCCGATAAGGAAGGCTACCTCCGCAACGAGAAATCCCTCACCCAGACAGCAGGCCGAGCCGCCCGGAATGCTGAAGGACGCGTCATCTTCTACGGAGATCACATCACCGGCAGCATGCAGAAGACCATCGACGAGACCAACCGTCGACGCACCAAACAAATCGCCTACAACCAGTTACACGGCATCACCCCCACCACCGTCGTCAAAAGCAAAGACCAGGTATTCGCACAAACCTCCGTCCTCGACATACGCGGATACGACCCCGAAGACCAACGCGCTATCCTGCAACAGACAGAAATCAACTCCACAGTCGCTGAAGACCAGACCGATTATCGCACCCTCCCCGAAATCGAAAAAGCCGTCAAACAGAAGAAAAAAGCCATGGAAAAGGCCGCCCGCGACATGGACTTCATGGAGGCCGCCCGACTGCGGGATGAGATGTTCGCCCTGCAGAAACAGATCGAAACCCTTAAGACATGAAAAACCCGGGGCAAGACCCCGGGTTTGTGACTCATCCCCTGAAATAGCCATTGATCAGACCTTGTAGTACTGCTCCCATCCCTTTCTGGGTGCAGCCCCACGCAACAGCCCGTCAGCCACCTTGTTGTTCGTGATCCGCTGCTTCACCGGATCGAACTGGATGTTCGTGTTCAACATCTGCGCGACAACACCCAGGCAGAAAACCTGGCTCAAAGGTCCCGCCACCTCGAAAGGAGAACGGGTCTGCTCCTCACCCATGCAGGCCTTCAGGAAATTGGCGTGATGGTTCGACGGACTCGTCGGGACCACCGGCAGCTTCGATGCCATGTCCTTCGCCTTCGCCTCGGGAATGATCGACAGCGTACTGCCATGCGAGCCACCCTTGAAGGTCAGATCCTTGCCGTAAATGATCTTGCCAGGCTGCAGACGCACCGGCTTGGCCGCCACCCCGCCAGGCGGCGGAATCGTATTGTCGGCCGACGTCGAAGAAGTGGCGTAACCCTCCGGCAAAGGGGGAAGGTTGTTGGTGCCATCATACCAGGTGATGTCGCAGGCAGGCATGTCGCCGCGCTTCGGGAACCGGAACAAGATGGTGGATGACTGCGGATAGAAGAACCGGTTATGCCCTTCAGCCTTCAACATCGAAACCTCCGTCGGCAGACCCAGCTCCAGGAACTGGTGCGCCGTGTCGATCAGATGCGCACCCCAGTCGCCCAAGGCACCCATGCCGAAATCAAACCAGCAACGCCACTGTCCGTTGATATAGTCGTGATGGTAATCATGTTCGCGCACCACCCCGTGCCAGGTGTCCCAGTCGAGCGTCGATGGGACCGCCTCGCCGGCAGGGAACGAGGTGATGTCCGTCTTCCACCCATGCCACCGACGCGCACTGTTCATATGCGCGGTAATGGCCGTCACATCCTTGATGATGCCAGCCTCCTTCCACGCCTTGAATTGGAAGTAGTTGCCCTCCGAATGACCCTGGTTGCCCATCTGCGTGACGACCTTGGGATGCTTGCGCGCAGCCTTCATCATCAGATCCACCTCCTGGAAGGTCCTAGCCATCGGCTTCTCCACATACACATGCTTGCCCAGACCCAGCGCCATCATCGTGATGGGGAAGTGAGAGTGGTCGGGCGTACCCACCAGCACGGCGTCGATGACGTTGGACATGCTGTCGAACATCTTCCGGAAATCCTGGAATCTCGGGACGTCAGGATAATCCTTCAGGACCGGCTGCGTATGCGCAGCCCCCATGTCGGTATCACAGAACGCCACAAAGCGCGCCAGGCCCGTCTTCTCGAACTGCCGCAGGTCCCAGGCCGCCTGATTGCCGATGCCGACGCAGGCCAGCCGCACCTTGTCGCCAGGCTTGCGGAAGGTCGTACGCTGCCCCGGACGACTGGCCGCCTGTAGGATGATGCCGGGAAAGGCCGCCGCTGCCGAGGCAAGGGCCGCCTGACGGATAAAGGCTCTTCGCTGCTGTCTGCTCATATCGGTATGTTTGTCCCCATTTTTGCGGGATATGAAAGTAACGATTCACACGCAATGGCCATAGCAGCTACACCCTACAGGATCACCGCATCTAGCTTCTCTGAACGATACAGCTCATTATAGGCACGGATGGACTGCCGCAGCGTCTCGGCAGCCGTCTTTTCCTTCGCCCAAGCTGCCTGAAGGTCGGACAACCGGACCTTGACGCCACGGGTCACCCGGGGATCCGATACATCCACCAACCCCTTCAGGTTGAAGAACTCGGCATTCAGCCGGCTCGGCCAGTTGATCACATCCTGACCGTTCTGGATACGGGCCTCCACAATGCGCGCCTCCCACTCCTCGATCGACTTCACCAGCTTCAAAGCCTCTTCGCGGACCTTGCCGCCCGCCTTCCGCTCAGCCATCAACTCGGCCTGACCCTGCAACTGACGCTTCACCACTCGGAAATCGTTCACCATCCGGTGCATCTCCGAGATCGCTGCCGTGATCCGCTCCAACAATTCCTGCTGCTCCGCCCAGACCTCCACACCCGCCGCGATGCCGGGATTCGGACGCAACTCGATGTCGCAGGAATCAACCAGGTCTCCGGCTCGCAACACCGCCCGATACCGACCAGGGGCGACCATATGACCCCGATAATCGCCATAGATGAAGACACCCTTCACATCCGGGGACACATTGCCCGTGCGAAGGTTCCACACAAACCGATGATGGCCGGCCGTCTTCGGCACGGCCACCGGCGGAGGCGGCCCCCCGGGATAACGGGTGTACGAAGCATCCTTCTCGGAACCGTACGCCCTGACCTCACGACCGCGACCATCCACAATACGCAGCGTGACAACCACACTGTCAGCCAGGGCAGGAAGGAAATAATCCAAGATCACCCCCTCCGGGGCATTCTGCCCCGCAGCATACTCCTTCTCAGGCAGAGCCGCCGCCCCTCCATACCGGTAAGAAGGCTTGGGAGCGACAAGCCGTACCCCGCCCTTGACATCTGCATGGGAACGGATCGCAGACAGATCGTCCAGGATCCAAAAGGCCCGACCCGCCGTAGACGCCACCAGGTCGTGCTCCCGGATGATCAGGTCGGTCACCGGTACCACCGGCAGGTTCCGCTGGAAACGCTGCCAACTGACACCCCTGTCGGTGGACAGATAGAAGCCCCGTTCGCTCCCGGCATACAGCAGGTCGGGACGTGCCGGGTCCTCCCGGATCACGCGGATGAAGTCGTCGGCCATCACACCCCTGTCGATACGCTGCCAACTCGACCCGCCATCCGTCGTCCGATACGTATAGGAAGCAAGATCATTGAACTTGTATCGCGTAGCACTCACATAGGCCACACCGGCATCGCGTGCACTCACCTCGATGCTGTGGATCAGGCATTCCCCAAGCCCCGGCGGCGTCACGTCGCGCCAGGTCTTCCCCCCGTCCGGCGTCATATGCACCAGACCGCAGTCGCTCCCCGTCCAGATCAGTCCTGGCTGTAGGGGCGACTCGATCACATAACTGAGCGTGTTATAATTCTCCCCACCGGCACCTTCGTTGGTAAAGGGGCCGCCACCCGGACCCTGCTTCGACTTGTCATTGCGCGTCAGATCCTGACTCACCGCATCCCACGACATCCCGCCGTCGCGGCTCCGCAACAGGACGTTGGCACCATGATAGATCGTCTTCGGGTCGTGCGGAGAGGCGATGATGGGGGCGTTCCAGTTGAACCTGTACTTCATGTCGCGCGGCTGGATGGCCAGGTTCAGGCTCGGATAGGCCTGCACGTCCTTCGACTCACCCGTCTTCGTGTTCATCACCTCGATGTATCCCTGATAGCAGCCGCCATAGACCAGCGTCGGGTCGGCCGGGTCGAAGGCAGGGAAGGCCGACTCGCAGCCGGGGCCAATGCTCCAATCGCGTTCCGTCAACTCAGCTCCGCTCGACCGCGAGGCCACGATCACCGACGTGTTGTCCTGCTGACCCGCATACAGCTTGTATGGGAACTGACGGTCCGCATTCACCCGGTAGAACTGCGCCGTCGGCTGGTTCATGATCGAAGACCACGATCGGGCCCTGTCGTAACTGATCTCGACACCGCCATCATCCGCCAAACCGATGATACGACTGTCGGTCGGATGGATCCACAGATCATGCGTATCGCCGTGCTGAACCGGCACACGCGTAAAGGTCTTGCCCCCGTCGACCGATTGCATCATCGGTGCATTCAAGACATACACCCGGTTTTCGTCCTGTGGATCGGCAAAGACCTCCATATAATACCAGGACCGGGAACAGATATCCTGGTTGTTCGACAACAACGCCCAGGTCTTGCCGGCATCGTCGGAACGGTAGAGGCCCGACTTCGACTTCTCCGTCTCCACGATGGCATACACCCGGCTCGGATTGGCGCGCGAGACACTCACGCCCGACTTGCCCATCTCCTTCGGCAGACCCTCGCTAAGCCGCACCCAGGTGTCGCCGCCGTCCACACTCTTCCAAAGACCTGAACCGGCCCCACCACTCGACACCATCCACGGATGCCGACGATGCTGCCAGGACGAAGCATAGAGTATCCGCGGATTCTGCATGTCCATCGACAGGGAGGAAATGCCCGTGCTGTCATTAATATGGAGGACCAGCTGCCAGGTGATGCCGCCATCCTTCGTTCGGTAGACACCACGCTCGGCATTGTTGCCGTGAACCGCACCCTGGGCCGCGACATACACCACGTCCGGATGACGCGGGTCAACGACGACGTCGGAAATATGGCGTGTCCGGTCGAGGCCGACATGCTTCCAGGTACGGCCGCCATCGGTCGACTTGTACACCCCGTCGCCATAACTGGTCATCACACCCCGGACCGCATGCTCCCCCGTACCCACATACACCACGTTCGGATCGGACTCCGACACCGCGATGTCACCAATAGACCCCACACGGAAATGACCGTCCGAGATGTTGCGCCAGCGATTGCCCCCGTCATCCGTCATCCATACCCCCCCTCCGGTGTAGCCGGCATAGAACCGCAATCGGTTGCCGGGCACACCCGCCACGGCATTGGCACGCCCCCCGCGGAAAGGGCCGACGTTCCGCCAGTTCAACTCGCTGAAGACCGAGTCAAGGGGCCTGGCAACGAGAGCCGGCGGCACCTCCGGACTGCGGGTACGACGCTGCGCACTTGCAGGGTCAAGGGTCAACGCATGGAGGATCGCGAGGATCAGAATGGACCGGGATCTGTTCATGGGATGGCTTTGAGTTACGACAATCTATGCGTTTCCGCAGGATTGGCGAAATCCAAAGCATGGGATTTGATCCCGAAACAGGTACGCAGCCTCGGATATGGCCTGAAATGAAGAAGCGGGGAGTGTCAATCCTTCGGGGATGATCTCAGGGCCTCCCTGGCCTGGGCTGACCAGCCCAGGCCGAGCTTGATGTCGATCCGCCACCGGTTCCGCTCCGTATAACGGAAGAAGTTGAAATCGGAATAATCCCGCTGCGCATCGCCCGCATAGATCAGGTAATGTCCGAACGACAGGTCCATCAGCATCCGGTTGCCCCGGAAAAGGATCTGCTTGCCGGCACTGAGGCCGAGTGATTGCGTGGCGTACCGATACAAGGGCACACTGCTCTGGTCAGGAATGTGCCGGATCCAGGCGGAACGGTGGAAGAGCTCCAGATAGAGCCGGTCGGTCAATCGGGAATCCGTCTTCACATAGTACCTGACGGACGGCATCACACGATGATGGAAATACCGGTTGTCGCCCAGTACGTTGTGGTTCTGATAGGTCAGTTGGAAACCAAGATGCCGCCCCGTGAACCATTCGGCCGCCAGTGAATGCTCGAAGACAGGAATGAAGAAGGCCTTGAGGCGGAGGTCCTGCCCGGAACCGGTCAGTGACGCCAGGACGAATCCCGACAGGAGGAACAGGCATCTTCTCATGGTCTCTGTTGGGTTGTCTAAGGTAGGCCAATAAGGAACGCGGCAGGCCGGGGCCGGGTTCGGACGAAAGTGCTATATTGAGAAGGATAACGACATAACCGGTTCGCGGATTGCAGCATCCGCCGCTCAGACATCTGAAAACGGACATAAACGGCATACCATGGCCACCAACAGGAGGACCTTCATCCGCAACGCCGGCAGCGCCAGTGCCGCCCTGGCCCTCGGCGGCGTTCTGCCCGCCTTCAGCGCCACATCCTACCGACGCATCATCGGCGCCAACGAACGCATCACCGCCGCCGTCATGGGCGTCAACAGCCGCGGGCTCTCGGTCGCCGGCAACTTCGCCAGCCAGCCGGATGCCGAAGTCAACTACGTCTGCGATGTCGACAGCAGGGCCATGCAGCGCTGCGTCGACCGCATCGAGAAACGGCAGGGTAAACGTCCCAAGGGAGAGAAGGACTTTCGCAAAGCCCTAGAAGACAAGGATATAGACCTCCTCATCGTCACCGCCCCAGACCATTGGCACGCACCCGCCGCCCTGCTGGCCGTCGCCGCAGGTAAACACGTGTACCTCGAAAAACCCTGCAGCCACAACCCCGCCGAAGGAGAAATGCTCGTACAAGCCGCCCGGAAGACCGGGAAACTCCTCCAGATGGGCAACCAACGGAGGTCATGGCCCAACGTCGCCGCCGCCATCCTCGAACTCCACAACGGCATCATCGGAAAACCCTACTACGCCAAGACCTGGTACACCAACAACCGCGAATCCATCGGCATCGGAAAAATCACCCAAGTGCCCGATTGGCTCGACTACGACCTCTGGCAGGGACCCGCTCCCCGACGCCCCTACAAAGACAACCTCATCCACTACAACTGGCACTGGTTCTGGCACTGGGGCACCGGTGAAGCCCTCAACAACGGCACCCACATGGTCGACCTCGCCCGATGGGGACTCCAGGTAGACTACCCGACCAAAGTCACCTCCGCCGGCGGTCGCTACCGCTACCAGGACGATTGGGAAACCCCAGACACCCAACACATCGACATCGAATTCTCCAACGGCTCCCTCATCACCTGGGAAGGCCGCAGTTGCAACGGCAAACCCATCGAAGGCAACTCCGTCGGTGTCATCTTCTACGCCGAAAAAGGATCCATGCTCATCGAAAGCGGGAACACCTACAAGATATTCGACCTAAAAGGCAAACCGGTCAAGGAAATACAGAACGATATCCGCGCCGAAGCCCGAGACACCTCCGGCCCAGGCGAACAACTCGACGCCTTCCATATCCGGAACTTCTTCGACGCCATCCGAAAAGGCACCCCCCTCAACTCGGATATCCTCAGCGGTCATAAAAGCACCCTCCTCGTCCAACTCGGCAATATCGCCCAACGCACCGGCAAAACCCTCCATACCGACCCCGCCAACGGCCATATCCTGCGCGACAAGGATGCCATGCGACTCTGGAAACGAGACTACGAAAAAGGATGGGAACCCAGGGTCTGACAAACCCCACACCCACAAAAAAGGCGACGTTGACACGTCGCCTTTCATTTGACAGTTATAACATCGTCATCGTGGACCCGATGGTACCGCCGGCCGGGCAACTTCCACCCAGGTATTCCTCATAGGCTGACACATCAAACAAAACGTCAACGAAACCTGCGGTCCACAGCTAGATCCATTCAATGACTCACCCTGTAAATATAACAAGTTTGGAATATGTAAAAAATACTCAAAGGTGAGTAGGCAGAACCAAGACTGCTGTGATAGATGGGTTCTACTTCAGCCTATGTCCCGGTCGCGAAGCATCGCCCTCCTCGCCGGCACCTGGCTCCTGCTGACAGCCGGGACCGCTTGCCGATATGCCATTCCGCATGACAGGGTCATCCCCAACATCACCGAGGTACCCTTCTTCAACCTCGGCATCACCGACCGGCCGGCCGAGATCCGCATTCCCATCCCCCCGTCGTCCGAGGTCCGTTATCTGATCGTCGACAACCCACATGTCAACACCCTGCAGGTCGATTTCCAAAACCGACCCGAACAGTTTCACACCGGCGACTACTTCCCCTTCACACAACGTCCGATCCCACACCGACTCTTTGTCGTGCCCGTCAAGGCCTCGGCATCCCCGGATACGGCCAACCTCTCCCTCGCCAAATCGGGAGAGAACCTTTCCTTCCACATCCGCCTGCTCGATACCAACCAATGGCAGGCGTTCCGCGACAAAGACAACAGCCTCTCCGGCATCGTCATGGGCTTCTACCTCTTCCTATTTCTGTTTTCTGTGTTCATCGTCCTCATCGTAAGGTCGCGGAAATCCGTCATCCTGGCAGGCTTCGTCCTATTCACCTCCGCGTGGATGGTCAACGACGCCGGGATCTTCTTCCAACACCTGTGGCCCGAAAACCCGGAACTGCACAACAGAAGCCGGGGCATCTTCTCCTCCCTCAACATGTTCGCCTTCGGTCTCTACGTCTACCAGGATATCCACCGGCAAATGGCATGGGGCCTCAGCAGAGTCACCCAGGCCCTGATCGGATACCTCGCCATCAAGTTCCTCTTCCTGCTCCTCGTAAGGGCCATGGAACTCCCCGATGGCTTCAAACAGTTCACCCTGCTGTTCAACGGCATCGCGTTCACCATCATCTTCGGATGGTATATCGTCAATATCCTGTACCGACTGAAAGACTATCGGGAAGCCGTCTTCGAAGCCCTGGGGATCCTCGTCATCTCCGTCTACTCCTTCCTGTTGAGCCTCAGGGAACTGGGCATCTCTCCGGCACCCATCCCCGGCATGCACGGATATGATGTCTTCCTGTTCCATGCCCTGCAGTCACTCTTCATCGGCCTGCAGGTCTTCGTGATCGAACGCAACAAACAGATCCGAAACGCCAAGGATATGCTCGACTTCAAACTCGATCAGGAACGTCGCCTCGGCGAAAAACTGCTACTGGCCGAAGAAACGGAAAAAAAACGGATCGCCCGGGATATCCACGACGAGATCGGAAGCATATTCGTCTCCTTGAAATACATGGTGCTGTCGTTCCGGGAACGATTCACAGAACCCGCTGTCAGGGAAAGTCTCGAGAAGATCCAACACCTCGCCGATACAGGCATCCGAAAACAATACGGCATCATCGACGACCTGCTCCTGCAACCCGACGAAGGAAAGAGCCTGCGATCCATCCTGCAGGAAAAAGCAGACCTGCTGGCAGACACCACCCCCCTGCACATCATCATCCAGTACGAAGCAGATGAGAAACGCATCAGCCCGTTCCAGAAAACACAGATGCACCGCATCCTGTCCGAACTGATGGCCAACACCATCAAACACGCCCGGGCCCATGAGATTGAGATAGCACTTCGGACCGACGAGGCCATACATATCCGATACGCCGACGATGGCATCGGCTTTCACACATCCCCAGACCGAAAGGGAATGGGCCTGCTCAACATCCGCCACCGTCTCGAATTCATGCGAGGAACGATGGCCCAGGAAACAGCATCCGCCGGAACCCACTTCATCATCCGCATCCCCTTCGAACATGAATCATCCAACTGACCGGAATGACTTCTCCATCTACCTGGTGGACGACCATATGATCTTCCGCCAGTCGTTCGAAGCCTACCTGTCAACCCAGACAGGCCTCCGCTTCGTCGGCGCCAGCGACGGCCAGGAAAACACCCTCGATGAGATCATCGACCGTAAACCCGATGTCGTACTGCTCGACTTCCACCTCGAACGCGAAAACGGTTTCGACATCCTCCGAAAACTCCGCGAAAAAGGCTTCATGGGAAAGATCGTATTCCTCACCATGAACCGCGACAGCCGGGTCCGGGATGCCGTTCGATCCCAAGGCGCCAACGGCTTCGTCTCCAAGGATGCCGACGGACATGCACTCCTCGACGGACTTCGATCGCTCATGGAGGCCCGCATCGACTACCTCGAAATGCCCGCCGAACGCCGAAACCCAAACACCAACCCCTACCAACTCACCAAACAGGAATGGAAGATCGCCAACCTCGTCTGCAGCGGCCTCAACAGCGAGGACATCGCCGAAAAACTCTTCATCAGCATCCATACCGTCCATACCCACCGTCGGCGTATCCTCGAAAAAACAGCATCCGGAACCTTCATGGAAGTCTGTAGGAAACTGGAATGACCCACAAACCACCCACCCTCACACACACCCTCCAAGGGTGGGGGGTGGGAAACTTGGTTTTTCGAGGATTTGATTGGATTGGCGTATATTTTCAATGTCAATGATCTGACAAATCACTCCCGCATACCATGGGAAACCTGAAAAGGTCGCAACGCGTCCTCAGCGGATTGAAACTGATCGGAAACTTTGTGGAAAGACCCCTCAAGGTGGGCGACATCGTACTCAACGATGACGGCCAACACCTCATCTGGGGGAATATCGAAGATGTGGTCGACGGCTTCTCGCTGTCGGGAAAGACCGTGGAAACGCGAATGGCCAACCTCAAGTACAGTTCCGAATCCGGTGTCGATGTCATGATCGGAGGAACAGCCGACAGCCATATCGCCAAAGGCGACATTCAACTCACCTTCCAGGCCCGGAACAGCGCACTCGTCTCGCTGAAAGGCACCCGCCGGATATCGGTGAAACTGGCCCTCATGGAAACCCAACTGCGCACCTATTGGAGCGAAAAGGGTTTCGATAAACCCGGAAACCGCCGTAAATACCATTTCATCGCCGAAATGGTGGAGGCGGCTTCCGGAACCGTCATCTTCAGCCAGGCGAAAGACAACAAGGTCGTCCTCTCCGGACGTGGCGGCAAGCTCCTCGCATCCATCGACGATCTGGGCAGCGGAAAGGTCGAATCCATCCATCAGGCCAGATCCACCCTCAAGATCATCAGCGAAAACCCATTTCAACCACTCTACACCGCCGTTCGTTTCAAGGCGGGCGGCCATTTCGAGATCGTCGGCTGACACCCACCCGGTCAGCAAGCCGAAACCCCAGCCATGAGAGCCCTCCTGCTCCTCCTCACCCTACCCATCGCCTGCCAGGTTCCCAAAGCCCAGACGCGGCCACATATCATACTCGTCATGTCCGACGATCAGGGATGGGGAGAGACCGGCTACCGCCGACATCCACACCTCAAAACACCCAACCTGGACGCCATGGCCGCCAACGGCCTGCGCCTCGACCATTTCTACGCCGGATCCCCCCTTTGCTCACCCACCCGCGCCAGCGTACTCACCGGCCGCAACAACGACCGGACCGGCGTCCTCGTCGTCGGACAGGCCATGCGACCACAAGAGGCCACCCTCGCCCAAGCCCTCCGCGCTGCAGGCTATGCCACCGCCCACTTCGGCAAATGGCACCTCAACGGCTTCAAAGGCCCGGGCGTGCCCGTCCTCGCCACAGACCCCAGACACCCCGGACACTTCGGGTATGACCACTGGCTCGCCACAACCAACTTCTTCGACCAGAACCCGCTCCTCAGCCGCAACGGCACCTTCGAAACCTTCACCGGCAACCCCTCCGAGATCGTCATCCGGGAAGCCCTCCGTTTCATCGACTCCGCCCGACGATCCGACAGACCCCTCTTCCTCACCATCTGGTTCGGAAGCCCACACCAACCCTGGATCGCTTCTCCCGAAGACAGAAAACCCTATCAGCACCTCGACAGCCTCTCCCAACACCACTACGGCGAGATCAGCGAAATGGACAGAAGCATCGGACAACTCCGAAACGGACTTCGCAAATGGGGCATCGCCGACAATACCCTCATCTGGTTCAACAGCGACAACGGCGGCGTCAAACCCTTCGCCCCCGACGTCAACGGCGGCCTGCGCGGCTTCAAAGGCGATGTCTACGAAGGAGGCCTGCGCGTCCCTTGCATCATCGAATGGCCCGCCCAGATCCGTACCCCCCGCGTGTCGAACTTCCCCGCCGTCACCATGGACATCTTCCCCACCCTCACCCATATCGCAGGACTGCCAAAACCCAACCCGAATTACCCCATGGACGGTACAGACATCCGCTCCGCACTCATCTCCGACACGCCATCGCGCCAAAAACCCATCCCCTTCCGCTATCAAGGCCGCGCCGCCTGGGTGGAATACCCCTACAAACTCGTCACCCGGAATTATCGCAACGGCCGCTTTGAACTCTACAACCTGCAGAACGACCCGCAAGAGTCCATCGATATCAGCACCCGGGAACCCGTCACCACCCAACGCCTCATCAACGCCTTCCAGGCCTGGAGCCTCTCCGTCGACCGCAGCCACGCAGGCCATGACTACCCGGATGGTCTCCACCATCCCGACCCGCCTGCCAGCGCCTGGTTCGACTCACCCGAATACGCCCCGTTTTTCGAAATGCTCCGAAAAAGACCCGAATATAAAAACGTCTCAAGCCAGGAATAATGGCATTGATGATCGTCACGAAAACGAAAGACAACATACCGACAACCAACGAATAAGCCATCACGAAACATTTTTTTACGGCCATGCCCACCGCTTCCCGCCTGAGCTCCCTCGACACCCTCCGCGGTTTCGACATGTTCTGGATCATCGGTGCCGAAGAGCTCTTCCACACCCTCGCCAAAGCCACCGGATCCCCCTTCTGGCAGACCCTCTCCGACCAGTTCCACCACCCTTATTGGAACGGGTTCACCGCATACGACCTCATTTTCCCCCTGTTCATCTTCATCAGCGGCATCTCCGCCACCTACTCCCTCGGCTCCGCCATCGAAAAAGGAACCCCACGACAGGCCCTCGTCCGCAAGGTCATCCGCCGGGGACTCATCCTCTTCATCCTCGGCATGGTCTATAACAACGGACTGATGATCCGACCCCTCGCCGACTTCCGCATCATGAGCGTCCTCGGCCGCATCGGCATCGCCTACGCGTTCTCCTGCCTCATCCTCCTCTACAGCGCCCCAAGGACACGTTACCTCTGGTTCGCCAGCCTGCTCCTCGGCTACTGGGCCATCCTCGCCTTTGGCTCCGCACCCGGCTTCCCGCCCGGCGACCTCACCGAAGCCGGCAACTTCGCCTCCTGGTTCGATCGCACCATCCTCCCCGGAAAACTCTCCCGCGGCATCCATGATACGGTCGGGCTCTTCAATAACATCCCCGCCGTCGCCTCCGGATTGGCAGGCATCCTCACGGGCGACTACCTCCGTTCCTCCACCCACACCCCAACCCGGACATCCACGACCCTCGCCGCCGCCGGCATCCTCTCCATCCTCATCGCACAAGCCTGGAACATCGTCTTCCCCATCAACAAAAACCTCTGGTCCAGCTCCTTCGTGCTCAACACCACCGGATGGAGCCTCCTCCTCATGGCCCTCTTCCACTTTGTCATCGATGTGAGAGGCCATCGGAAATGGACCTTGTTCTTCCAGATCATCGGCCTCAACTCGATCCTCATCTATATGTCGCCGCGCTTCATCGACTGGTCCCATACCAACCAGGCCCTATTCCACTGGCTCGCCGACATCATCGGAAACCCCTACCAGGCCGTCGCCCTGGCAGCCACCGCCGTATGCGTAAAGTGGGCAGCACTCTGGTTCCTGTACCGCAAAAAGGTGTTCCTCAAGATCTGAGGCACCCTATACGCCGATACGCCGTCTTGCTGATCCATCGGGTGAATGCACCACACCCACCCGCCTGGGAGACTAACCCCACCCTTGGAGGGAAACCCCCATCCACCGTAACGCATAACGACCTGCCTTTTTCCAAATCTTCCGATATTTAAAGATCCGCAACCCTCCATAGGTGCCGGAAACAGGAAGGCAATCAGCATGATATGAAAGTCCACATCCAAGACGATCCCATCTCCCTGGGCCGGATAGCAGGGCATATGGCAGCCGTCGCCATACGTGACGCAATCCTTCGGAATGGTACCGCCAACATCATCCTCGCCACCGGCACCAGTCAGTTCCACACCCTCGAACAACTCCTGGCGGAACCCGATATCGACTGGTCACGCGTCACCCTCTTCCACCTCGACGAATACATCGGACTCCCCGACACCCACGGCGCCAGCTTCCGCCGCTACCTCCGCGAACGATTCATCCAAAAGATACCGGAACTCGCAGCCACCCACCTGATCGACGGGCAGAACGACCCCGCTGCCGAATGCCAACGCCTCGCCGGACGCATCCGATCCGTCACCATCGACGTCGCCCTCGTCGGCATCGGCGAAAACGGACACCTCGCCTTCAACGACCCACCGGCCGACTTCGACACCCGTCAACCCTTCATCGTCGTCGACCTCGACCTCGACTGCCGCAAACAACAACTCGGCGAAGGCTGGTTCCCATCCCTCCACGACGTACCCCGTCAGGCCATCAGCATGTCCATCCACCAGATCCTCGCCTCCAAACAGATCATCTGCTCCGTCCCGGAACTCCGAAAGGCCGCCGCCGTACACGACTGCCTCACCCAACCCGTCAACCCCCTGCACCCCGCCAGCATCCTTCAAACACACCCCGACTGTACCATCCTCCTCGATAAAGCCTCCGCAAGCCTGCTCCCCGAACCCTTCCACCTCCCAACCCCTTGAACACAGACCCTATCACGCATGCCTCATGCACGTGGATAGATTTCTGTTTCAAGATGTACAGATGTTATGCCTGTGAAGAATGAAAGATTGCGCATCATTCATGGACGACTCGTGATGGCAGACCATGTCATCCCCGATGGGTCGATCCTGATCGAAGAGGGACGCATCCTGGCCGTCGCACCCGGAGAAACCGAATGGACGGAGGCTGAAACCCTCGACGCGGCAGGCGCTTACGTCGCCCCGGGATTCATCGACATCCATGTCCATGGCGGAGGGGGACATGACTTCATGGACGGAACACTCGACGCGTTCCAACAGATCGCCAGGCTGCACGCCCGCCACGGGACCACCGCCATGCTGCCCACTACCCTGACGGCGGATACCCAAGGCATCCTCGATACCATCGACGTGTATGAAGACGCCAAAAACCGGATGACCGACGGAGCCCGATTCCTGGGGCTACACCTCGAAGGTCCCTATTTCGCCATGTCGCAGCGCGGCGCACAGGACCCCAGACATATCCGGGACCCAGACCCGGCAGAATACCTCCGCATCCTTGGCCATACCGACGCCATCCGCCGCTGGAGCATAGCTCCCGAACGTCAGGGCGCCATGCCCTTCGGCCGCCTCCTGACCCAACGGGGCATCCTCCCCTCCATGGCGCACACCGACGCCGTCTACGAAGAAGCACTCGAAGCCCTGCGGAACGGTTACACCCTGCTCACCCATTTCTACTCCGCCATGTCGGGCGTCACGCGTCGCAACGCCTACCGCTACGCCGGCGTCATCGAAGCAGGATACCTTCACGACGAACTGGACGTCGAGATCATCGCCGACGGGGTTCACCTCCCTGCCCCACTCCTCAAACTCATCTGCAAGATCAAAGGACCCGACCGCATCGCCCTTATCACCGACGCCATGCGCGGCGCAGGCATGCCCGAAGGCCCAAGCATCCTAGGCAACCGCAGCGACGGACTGCCCGTCATCATCGAAGACGGCGTCGCCAAACTGCCCGACAGATCGTCCTTTGCAGGCAGTGTCGCGACCGCCGACCGGCTCGTCAGAACCATGATCCACATGGCCAATTGCACCCTGCCCGAAGCCGTCCGCATGATCACCGCCACCCCGGCACGCATCCTCGGCGTCGAAGACCGCATCGGACACCTCAAACCCGGATATGATGCGGATATCGTCCTGTTCGATCAAGATATCCAGATACAGGAAACAATCCTTCTAGGTCGAAGACTCACCCGTCACGGATCGAACGGTTGATCTTCAACCTACCCCCACCCTTGGAGAGTACCCCCACCCTTGGAGGGTACCCGGTACGTTGATCGGGGTGTCCGTATCCCTTTGCATGCGTCGACCCACAGCGGTCCGCGGTTCAGCATGCCAGCGAAACGTCGGGAGAAGCTGAACTTTTTTCCAAGGTTCATCCGGAAGAGCGCCTCAACCCCAGGAAGGTTTGCGGTTCCCAAAACACCTACCCGGCCTTCTTGAACAACTGGTCGCCGATGATGATCTCACCGTTGCCCAGATCGTAAGGCTGCCCCACCGTGATCCACTCCCTGCCATCCTTGAAACGGAAATGAAGGGTATTGCCCCTCCAGTCGTACGTCCCCTCGTCCCCTTGCTCGTCGGCACCCACACCGGAGGTTCCGGGCCCACCCGTGACGGCGCCCAACCGCTGCATCCGGAATCGACCGTCCTTGCCGAAACGAAGCGTGACGGTTCGTGTCACCTGCGCCACCGATGCCAGCCCGGTATACGTCAGATCCTCGAACTCGGCACCGGTAAAGGGCTTCGCAACCATCATCAACCCGCCGTCGAAAGCCGATAGATTTCCATCGCGGGTTTCGACCCGAACGTTCTGCTTCCGGCCGTCACCCCATTCGATAGACAATTCCCCCTCACCCGCAGACTGATAAGTGGCTACGTTCCGGCCATTCCGCTCCACTTCCAGGTCCAGGTCGACCGGGTCCACCCCACCCACCGGATTCACCACGATGCGGTCCTCCACGACATGGTACCAGGAGATCTCCAACACACCGCCCGCCCACGACATCGTGCGCATGTACAGCCTTCCCTCGCGGTCAGAGGAGGCAGCACCCCCGGCTTCCGGGGCGCCGCCGCCACAACCGAACAACAAGGCCGCCAGGACAGACAGGAACGCTATGCGCACCAGGAAGACGGTGGTCGATGAATGACGCATACGAAGCATAAAACAATGTAATAAGAGCCTTGGATATGCCGAATACTCAGCCCTGAGTATATCCCTGTCGACCCACGGCGCTCCGGGCGAATATCCACATCCCCTGCCCCGACCATCGCCGTTGCACACCCCCGGTTATCTTTGCGCCGATGACCAAGACCGTCGTATGCATCGGAGCCGCCTTCGTGGATGAGCTCTTCCATACCCATGAACCCATCCTCCGGGCCACCACCAACCCGGCCACGGTGAGCCGAACCCCCGGGGGCGTCGCCCGTAACATCGCCCACCAACTCGCCCGGCTCGATGTAACCGTCCAACTCATCGCCGCCTTCGGCGACGACCCCGACGGCGAATGGCTGAAACAACAGTGCCTCGACGCCGGCATCCGCCTCGACGCCGCCCTGACCATCGCGGGCCAGACGGGCAGGTACACCGGCATCCTCGGACCTGACGGATCCCTCTTCACCGCCTTCCTCACCCACAGCCCAGTCCATCACCTCACCCCAGAATACCTGTCGCAGCACACAGCAATGCTTGAGACAGCATCCCATATCCTCGGCTGCGCCAACCTCATACCCGAAACCCTCGCCTGGCTGCTCGACTTCTCCCGCCGCACCGGCATCCCCTTCATCATTGAACCCGTCTCCGTACCGCCCGCCCGACGCATGGCCGATTTGGACCTGGAAGGCCTCTACCTCGTCACCCCCAACGAAGACGAACTGCCCGCCCTCTGCCGTGGCAACGGGAACACCACCCGGGAACAGGTCGATGAACTCCTCCAACGCGGCATCCGGAAGATATGGCTGCACAGCGGCGCCAAGGGATCCGTCATCTTCAGCCGCGAAGGGGAGAGAGCCCTCCCAGCCACCCAGGTACTGGTCAAAGACTGCACAGGGGCAGGCGACGGGTCCGTCGCCGGCTACCTCCTCGGAAAGACCCTCGGCCGCAGCGACGCCGACAGCCTCCGCATCGCCCATACCCTCTCCGCCGAGATCCTGCAGGTCGACGGCGCCAACGTGCCCGACATGACCCGCGCCAACCTCCTCTCCCTCACCCCACGCTACTTCCCCTGATGCACCCACTGCTCGACATCGCCCCGGATGTCCGACAGGCCCTCGCCGCCGGCCAACCCGTCGTCGCCCTCGAATCGACCATCATCGCCCATGGAATGCCCTGGCCCCGCAACGCAGAGACAGCCCTGGCTGTCGAACAGACCGTGCGAGACCACGGCGCCATCCCCGCCACCATCGCCATCCTTGACGGAACTTGTCGGATAGGACTCACCCAGCAAGACATCCAACGGATCGCGCAGGAAAAGGATGTCTGGAAAGTCAGCCTCCGCGACATCCCCTATGTCATCGCCCGGCGCATCCCCGGCGCCACCACCGTCGCCGCCACCCTCCGCCTCGCCGCCATGGCCGGCATCCGCATCTTCGTCACCGGCGGCATCGGCGGCGTCCACCGCGGCGCCCAGATGACCATGGACATCTCCGCAGACCTCACCGAAATGTCACGCTCCTCCGCTACCGTCGTCTCCGCCGGCGTCAAATCCATCCTCGACATCGGCCTCACCCTCGAAGCCCTCGAAACCCTCGGCATCCCCGTCGTCAGCCTCGGACAAGACCCGTTCCCCAGCTTCTACTCCACCGACAGCGGACACCCGTCACCCCTCCGCCTCGACACCCTCGAGGAGGTCGCTCAACTCATGCACGCCAAATGGAACCTCGGCATCGAAGGCGCCATCCTCCTCGCCAACCCCGTCCCGCCCGACCGTGAAATACCCTCACAACAGATCGAAACCCTCATCGCCCAAGCCCTCCACGAAGCCGACAGCCAAGGCGTCAAAGGAAAAAACCTCACCCCGTTCCTGCTGGAACACATCGCCCGGCGATCCCAAGGCGAAAGCCTCGAAGCCAACATCGCCCTTGTACTCCACAACGCGGCCATAGGTGCGCAACTGGCATGCCGGTATTCAGCCATCATGAACCGACGTCAGCCACCGCAACAGCCCTGAGCCCAATGGCCTCGCCAAGGCCTGCCGTCAACAAGGCAAAGGAGCTGGCGACCGACAACCACCCATCCCATTTCAGTATATTTGAAAGGTGTACAACAACATCAGGTTGACATCTGCCAAAGTCCTCGATCCATTCGCGGAAGATGGCCCGACCGACCGACGAACACACGGCCGGATACGCACAGACAAGAAAACATCCCCCAGCAAGGACCTGACATCGATCCGCTCCCACCCGCCCGCTCCAATGACCACGAAGTCGGCATGACCGGCCCCTTCGGAACCATATGCCGCGGAGCATCGGCCTGATGACAACCAACATAACGCACGGATCCACAACGATCATGCAGTCGGATCCCGCAGGTGGCTGCCGGCAGCCCCGCAGGGATCGATCGAATACTTCAACACCGGTCTTAACGGATAGGCGCAATGCCCAACCCACCCCGATGACACGTACAAGCCTGCTCTCGCTCCTGCTGCTCTCCACCGCCTGGGCAAACCCGGGCATAGCCCAGCCAAAGACCGACAGCACCCCCATCCCCGGCCTCCGGCAACACGCCGAAGTGCTGCGCGACAGATGGGGCGTCAACCACATCTACGCCGGCAACGAACACGACCTCTTCTTCACCCAAGGCTACTGCGCCGCCCGCGACCGCCTCTTCCAATTCGAGATCTGGCGCCGACAGGCCACCGGCACCCTCGCCGAGATCCTCGGCCCCAACGAACTGAAGCGCGACATCGGCGCCCGCCTCTTCGCCTACCGCGGCGACATGCGCCGGGAACTCGCCCACTACCACCCCCGCGGACAAGCCATCATCCAGGCCTTCGTCGACGGCGTCAACACATGGATAGCGGAATGCCTTCGCGATACCACCAGGCTTCCCTTCGAATTCCACACCCTCGGGATCCTTCCCGGTCGCTGGACGCCCGAGATCGTCGTCTCCCGCCACCAGGGGATACGCTCCAACGTGCAACAGGAACTCAATCTGGCCCGGGCCATCGCACGCATCGGCGCCGACAGTGTCCGAAAACTGGTATGGTTCCATCCCCTTCAGCCCGACCTGCGCATCGACAGCAGCATCCGAACCGACCTGCTCTTCGACGACATCCTAGGCCCTTACCTCGCCGTCAACCGCGAACTGTCCTTCGCCAGCCGGCCCGCCAGCCGCGAAGCAGGCAGTGATGGCAGCAACAACTGGGTGATCCACGGCAGCCGCACCGCCAGCGGCATGCCCATCCTGGCCAACGACCCCCACCGCCGTATCTCCGTTCCCTCCCTGCGCTACATCGTCCACCTCTCCGCCCCAGGCTGGGATGTCATCGGAGGCGGCGAACCCGTCATCCCCGGCGTCTCCATCGGACATAACACGGAAGGCGCCTGGGGACTGACCATCTTCGAGACCGATGCCGAAGACCTCTATATCTACGATATCGATCCCGCCGACCCCGGCCGCTATCGTTTCGGCAACGGATGGCGACAGATGCGGTCCGTCCGCGAGACCTTCCATGTCAAAGGTCGAAGGGATACGACCGTTACCCTTCGCTTCACCCATCATGGACCTGTCACCCACCTCGACCGCAAAAACAACAAGGCCTACGCCATCCGTTGCGCCTGGCTGGAGCCCGGCGGTGCACCCTACCTGGCCTCCCTGCGCATCGACCAGGCCCGTGGTTGGGAGGAGTTCCGTAATGCCTGCGCCTACAGCCACATACCGGGCGAAAACATGATCTGGGCCGACAGGAAAGGGAATATCGGATGGCAGGCCGTCGGCATCACCCCCATCCGGACGACCCACAGCGGCATGGTGCCCGTGCCCGGCGATGGTCGTTTCGAATGGAAGGGATTCCTGCCCATAACGGAACGTCCCCACCTCCTCAATCCCGACAAGGGCTTCTTCGCCACCGCCAACCAGCATGTCACACCCGACGGGTACAAGCATCCCAAAACCCTTAATCATACCTGGGCCGACCCCTTCCGGGGCACTCGCGCCAATGAAGTGCTGGCCCGTATGACACAGGCCGACATCGAAGGGTCCAAAGCCCTGCAGACCGACTACACCTCCCTACCCGCCCGACAACTCATCCCCCTCCTGGCCCAAACCGAACCTCGCGAAGACCTTGCGAAAGCCGCCTGGCGGAAACTGCTCGAATGGGACCAGGTGCTTGACAAGAACAGCATCGCCGCCGCCATCTACGTCGCCTGGGAACGGGAACTGATGGCAGAAGCCCGTCGCCGCTTCATTCCGGCATCCGTCAACGGACTCATCACCCTGCAGTTGACAACACTCCTGCGATGGATGCAGGAACCCGGTACTGTCTTCGGACAGGATGCCGAAAAAAACAGGGATGCATTCCTCGTGACTGGCTTCACCAAGGCGGTCGACGGCCTGCAGCGACAGTTGGGACCCGACATGCAGACCTGGCGGTACGGACAACCAGCCTTCAAACATATCCGCATCGAACACCCCCTCTCCGCCCTGCTCGATACCGATATGAAAAAGAATGTCGACCTCGGTCCACTTCCGCGCGGCGGGTATGGACATACCCCGGGTTCGACCGGCGCCGGCAACAATCAGACCACCGGCGCCAGCTTCCGATTCATCACCGACCTCTCCGACTGGGACAGGGCCGTCTTCACCAACACCCCCGGCCAGTCGGGCGACCCCGAAAGCCCCTTCTATAAAAACCTCTTCCAACACTGGGCCGAAGACAGATACTTCCAGGCACCCTATTCCCGAAAAGCCGTGCTCGACATGGCTGCAGACAGATCCATCCTCACACCCTTTGCCTCCAAAAAGTCAGTCCAACCCGCCGGAAAGACACACAGACAGACACCCTGAATACACGCACACCCTCCAAGGGTGGGGGTACCCTCCAAGGGTGGGTATTCTTCACGCTGACGTGAAAACCATCTTCCCATCCGAATACTTCTGTTTCTTCGATGATCATATAACTTCAGGATTCCATCCCCCATGCCGATCCACACCCTCACCCGTCTCCGCAACCTCTTCCACCCCGAACGCTTTCAGGGTTGGGGAGAGAACCGCAGGTACTTCGAGGGATGGTATTTCAAGATCGTGAACCAAGAGGGCACCGAGGCCTTCGCGATCATCCCAGGCATCGCGATGGATGGGGAGGGCAGACAGCACTCCTTCGTCCAAGTGCTCGACGGTAAACGCAAGACGGCCAACTACCATCGATTCGAAAAAGAAGCTTTCATCGCGGCCAAGGACAGGTTCAGCGTCTCGGTCGGCCCCAATGCATTCTCCGAACAGGGTCTGAACCTAAAAGTAGATGGACTGTCGGGCCGACTGCTTTTACATGGCAACATCCCATGGCCCAAACCCCGCTACAGCCCAGGCATCATGGGACCCTTCACCTTCGTGCCCTTCATGGAATGCTACCACGGCATCGTCAGCATGGACCACACCCTCGAAGGCACCCTGACAGCCGACGGGAACCGACGGATCGATTTCACCGGCGGCCGCGGCTATATCGAAAAAGACTGGGGACGATCCTTTCCATCCGCCTACATCTGGCTGCAAACCAATCACTTCAGCCAAACCGGCACCTCCCTCAAATGCTCCGTGGCCAACATCCCATGGCTCGGCAGCTCCTTCGTCGGCTTCATCGCCGGACTCCATTGGGAAAACCGACTCATCCGCTTCACCACCTACAACCGCTCCCGACTCCTCACCTGCCAGGCCGATATGCAGCAGGTACGCATCTGCCTCCAAAACCCAAGCTACCGACTCGATGTCCAGGTCGACCGCGACGAGCCCACCGCACTCGCCTCCCCCATCCTCGGCCTCATGGACGGACGCATCGAAGAAACCATGAACGCCGTCGTCAACATCCAACTGTCAGAACGAAAATCAAAACGCATCGTCTGGGAAGACACCGGCCACCACGCCGGACTCGAAGTCGCCGGACAACTCGACAGGATCCTCACCTGACCAGACCCCTCTGCCGGCCTCGCAACCCCACGCACCGACCACCCACCAAGACCGTCGTCATGGCAACGACCGGAAATACCTCCTCAGGTCCCGGACAAGCCGTTGCGACCGGACCTCCCTGCCTGCCGCATTCAGATGGTAGGCATTATCGAAAATATGCACCGTGTCGAACACATAATCCGACTGCCGCGTAATGTATCGCAAGGGTAGCCTGTCCATGGACGCCCCCGCAATGGCCTGGCGGTTCTCTTCATTCAGGGACTGGGCACATAAGATCGGGTGAATGCCAACGATCCTTTTTCCCGATCGGACGTATGCCCGAACCAGGGCCTTGTCCCGCTCATCATAGGTCAACGCGAATCCCGAATGGTCATAGGACTCCAATCCCCTGAAATGACGCTTGACCGTAGCCAGCCCGGTCAGGAAAAAGTTGTCATCGAAACCACTGTACACAGATTGACGCAGCCGCTCCTCCTCCCCATAGGCCGCCTTCGGATCTTCCCTGCTGAACATCTCCACCTTCAAGATGCCCAGCAGATGGATCGGATTCGAATCCAGGTAGTAATCCAGATACGCACCCGATCCACCCTTCGAAAAGCCTCCATATTCCAAACTCAACAGGATGACATCACCCGGACGATAGATCCGATCCGCCAACAGCAGCATGTTCTCCACACCGTCAGTCCTCACCCGGGCCAAGGAAACAACGTGGCGGCCGATCTCCGCTTCGATACGATACGGGTCGATGCCGAACAACAGGTTCGACCCACCGATCAGGATGACCTTGTTCCGGATCTCCCGCAGCGAATCCAATCTGGCCTTCGCATAAATCCCCGGAAGCCTGCTCGCCGACATATCCCGCGAGATCCGATGGTAACGGACAGCGGAAAGGGATAGGAGCCCGACCAGCGGGATCAATCCAAATCCGAAAAGACGGGTCAGGAACCTCTTCATGTCAAAACTGGAAATAAATGAACGAACTCTCCTCTCGGGTGAACATGAAGTAAATGATCAGGGCAAACAGCACGTTATACAGGATCACCCGCATGTAGAGGGGAATGTCGCATCTCAGTCGCCGCTCATCCCGCCGCAGGTACCAGTCGACGACAACCAGGGGAACCACATAGACCAGGGCCATCTTGCCACCCGGTAACGAAAACAACTGACCGGGGCGCTCCAAGAGGCTGACAACCATCTGTTTGACATATCCAAAGGCCATCCCCATGCTGTCGGCACGGAAAAAGATCCAGGCAAAGGTCACAAAGGCAAAGGTGGCCGACATCTGCCAAAACTCCGTAAGACTCGGAAACCTCCTGTCCTGAGCAACGACATCCTGGATGTTCCTCCGGTTACGGTCCAACAACAGCAGCGGCAGAAAACCACAGGCGTGGAGGAATCCCCAGGCGATGAAGTTCCAATTGGCACCATGCCAGAATCCACTGACGAGAAAAATGATGAACGTATTGCGGACGGCCCTCAGCTTCCCGTTTTTGGAGCCCCCCAGCGGGATGTAGAGGTAGTCCCGGAACCAGGAGGATAGGGAAATGTGCCAACGTCTCCAGAACTCCGCCAGATCACGCGAAAAATAGGGGAATCGGAAATTACTCAACAGCTCGAAGCCAAAGAGTTTGGCCGTCCCCAAGGCGATATCGGAATAACCGGAGAAATCACCATAGATCTGGAAACTGAAGGCGATGGCGCCGACCATCAGCGTGTTGGCGTCATGCGTCGAATGGTTCTGAAAGATCTCGTCAACCGTTCCGGCCAGTGAATCGGCAATGACCACCTTCTTGAACATGCCCCAGAGCATCAGCCGGCATCCCTCCACGGCCTGGGCATACCGGAAGACCCGCGGGTTACGGACCTGAGGCAACAAATGCGTCGCCCGTTCTATCGGACCCGCCACCAGCAAGGGAAAAAAACTCACAAAAACGGCATAATCCACAAAACGGCGGACAGGCGCCTGCTTCCCCCGATAGATATCGAAGACGTACGACATCCCGTGGAACGTATAGAACGAAATCCCGATGGGCAGGGCAACGTCGAGCAGGATCGGATTGACATGAAGACCCAACACACCGAATCCCTGCTGAAACTGGGTGGCAAAGAAGTTATAGTACTTGAAGACCCCCAGGATACCCAGGTTGTTGATGACGCTCAACCATAGGAACAACCGAGCCTTCCTTCGATCCGGAGAGGCAACCCAGAAACCATACGCGTAGTCGAGCAGGGTGCTGAGCATCAGCAACCCCATGAATGCCCAACTCCACCAACCATAGAAAAAATAACTTGCTCCTAGTATCAGGATATTCTGCAGCGTCAGCGACTTGCCGAATACAAACCAGTACAAAATGAAAACCACCGGAAGGAATACGGCAAATTCAAATGAATTGAAGAGCACCCTCCGAACGGTTTATTGGTTTGAATCAGCGCGGTGCCCCGAACCCCCCCGCACATGGTTCCAAAATAGGCATTTTCATTGAGCCGACGTGTCCGCGAACACCTGCACGATGCCCTCGGCCTCCTCAACGGCACCCCGGCCCCGGACTGCCCTCGGTAGCCGTCGACGGATGACGAGGATGGATACCCCCGTGACGGGCAAAAAAAAAGCCGTCATCACTGACGACTTTTACCAGTAGCGGGGATGGGAGTTGAACCCATGGCCTTTGGGTTATGAATCCAACGCTCTAACCGCCTGAGCTACCCCGCCGTACCCACGATCCAAGTACTTGAACCGGGCGCAAATATATGGAAATCGACACACATCCCACCCCTGCCGGAAATGGCCGGGCACGGTTTCATCAGTCTTATCCCCACTGTCGATGCATATGGTAGAGGTTTCCTATTGATGGCCGCCGACCCGCTGTCGAATCACCCGCACCGGCTTTTCGAAGGGCCCTCGCATGTCGTAAGGCAGTCTGAATACCCGCCCCCTCCGGTCGGTCATGTATAGGTAGGACATCGACAACCGGTCGGCATCCCCATCCGCCCATAAGGCCTGGAAAGCCGGATGCGCACCCAGAGGACGTCGCGCATAGGCATGGTTCCGGGCACTGCCCCCTGTGAGTAACCTCACGCGATGCCAGTGTCGCCCCTCGTCACGACTCTCCCAAACAGCCATCTCACCGCCGGTACCATAGCGCTGCGGTCCCGCCTCGGTGGGGCCGATGATCCTCCACCTGCGCCCTTCGACATACAGCGAGCCCATGTCGTAGTTGTGCGTGGAGCGACATACGAAATGCTCCTTCCAATTGCCATCCTTGTATTGCCACACATACCATTCCCTCGGATCGCCCTTCGGACCGGGCTGATGGTGGCGACTCACCACGGCCAAGATCAGCGGATGGCCCTTGCGGTCCAGCGTCAAATCGTTCAAGTACACCAGCTTCCCCTCCCGGGCAAAGTCTCGCACCAAGGCCGGGGATCCCGTATCCCGCAAAGGCAGGACCAGCGTATCTCCCCGAATGGTGGTCCAGTGGACGCCTGTATCGAGACTTTGTATCAGATACAGATTGGTCCTTCGATCCACATCGCCACCGGGATGATGATTGAACACCGTTAGGATACGCGATCCGTCGAACCATGACAGTTGATAGTGCCCACCCATGCCGGCGAGTGTACGCTCCGGTCCGGGTACGCCCTGCGCATCGAACCGACGTACATAGAGCTCCCGACCATTCGTGTAGCGGGTGTACATCAGCAGGAATCCCTCCGACCCCAGATACCAGGGCTGCGGATAGGTGAACTCACCCGAGTACATTTCCTTGAATCCGGTGATGTCGTGCGGCCGCTCGCTGCGAAAGATCTTTCCGGGACGCACCCGACCGCGCCCGCTGACGAAGACCCATAGATAGCCCTCCCGGTCTATCGACAGGGATGCGTTGTCGTGGGGGTCATCGACACCCTGTTTGTCCATCACCACAACGGGCCGGGGGAGCATGCCGCTCCGATGATCAAAATAGGAGACCATCACCAGCAGATGCCGGGCCATGGAGTCTGTCGTACCCCCATACACGAAATAGGTTCTTTTCGTGCCCTTGTGGTAGATGGCCACCGGCAGGTGGTTCGCCGTATATGTCCCGAGGCCACCCGAATACTTATCTCCGTACTCTGACCGCTGTCCAAGCGTGAACCAGATCCCCCGATAACCGGGCATGGCACGACCCTCGAAGGTTTGGGAATAGACCGTTAAGGAAGAGTTCTGAAAGGCGAAGACCGCCACCATCAAACGGAAAAAGACCGCCCCGCAAGGATCCGATATCCTGCGGGGCGGCTTGCTTGATGATCTCGTCAATTTCAGTATTTCACGCATGGGGCTGCAGCGCATCGATCTCGGGCAGGTTGCCGAAAAGCTCCTCGTCGGTGAAGGAATGGTCCCTGAGCTTGCCGTCGAAATAGTCGGCATATGCCTGCATGTCGAGATAACCGTGTCCGCACATGTTGAACAGGATGGTCCTTTCCTTCCCTTCCTCCCGGGCCTGATGGGCCTCGCGGATGACCTGCGCGATGGCATGGGTCGCCTCCGGCGCAGGGATGATGCCCTCGGCCTTGGCGAAAGTGACACCGGCTTCAAAGCACTCGAGTTGCTGCATGGCCCTGGCCTCGATGATGCCGTCCTTCAGCAGCTGGCTGCAGAGCACGCTGGCGCCATGGTACCTCAGTCCGCCGGCATGGATGGCCGCCGGCTTGAAGTTGTGGCCCAGGGTGTACATCGGAAGCAGCGGGGTGTAGCCGGCCGTGTCACCGAAGTCGTACATGAACCGTCCCTTCGTGAGCTTCGGACAGGAAGCGGGCTCGACGGCCACCGCCCGTACATTCCGACCCTCCGCCAGCTTGTGCCGGAGGAAGGGGAAGGCGATGCCGGCAAAGTTGGAGCCCCCACCCAACGGCGCGATCACCACGTCGGGGAAATGACCCGCCATCTCCAGTTGCTTCTCGGCCTCCTGACCGATGATGGTCTGGTGCATCAAAACATGGTTCAACACCGAACCGAGCGCATACTTCGTGTGCGGGTCCTGCGCCGCCATCTCGATGGCTTCGGAGATGGCGATGCCCAGACTGCCGGTCGAGTCGGGATCCTGCGCCAGGATATTCCGCCCCGCCTGCGTACGAGTGCTGGGTGAGGAATAGACGCTGGCCCCGAATGTGTTCATCATGAACTTCCGGTAGGGCTTCTGCTCAAAGCTGATCTTCACCATGTAAACGTCGCACTCGATGCCGAACTGCTGGCAGGCGAAGGCCAGCGCCGTGCCCCACTGCCCCGCACCCGTCTCGGTCGTGATCTTCCGGACACCCTCCTGCTTGTTGTAATAGGCCTGCGGAACCGCCGTATTGGGCTTGTGCGAGCCGCTGGGACTCACCCCCTCGTACTTGTAATAGATCTTCACCGGTGCATCGAGCAGCTTCTCGAGCCCCGTCGCGCGGAACAGGGGCGAAGGCCTCCATATCCGATAGATGTCGCGTACCTGGTCGGGGATGTCGACATATCGGTCGCCCGACACCTCCTGCTTGATCAGCTCCATGGGGAACAAAGGGGCCAGGTCCTCCGGTCCCACCGGCTGCCGCGTGCCGGGATGCAAGGGCGGTAGCGGCTTGTTGGGCATGTCGGCAACGATGTTGTACCACTGCCGGGGCATCTCGCCCTCGTTCAGAAAGATCTTCTTGGTCATGCGGTTGGTTTGGGTTGTAACAGAAACGATTGCCGTTTCAATGTAAGGAAAATGACGAATGCATCGACAACCGAAAGGCCAAAAACCGCTTCTCTGACAGCAACACTTCGTCGACCTTCTCAATACCTCCGACCCAAATCCGATTCTCCCGCTTATGGTACCCTCCAAGTCCGAGAATGACACCCCGGGACCTCAGACCCGGACTGCAGCCCTGTCGGGCTTCGCATACCCGAAGCGGGCATGCGGCATCGCCGTTCCGTAGGCGTCCAACCCCAGACTGACCATCGATCCCGCCTCATACAGGTCGATCAAACCGTCGGCACCCACGATGCGCTCGTCCACGAAGACATGCAGGATGCGCCCGATCACGAAAAAGGTTCCGTTCAATGGGATCGGCATGACCTCGGCCAATTCGAGACCGTACTGCACCGGACTCCCCTCCACAAATGGCGCCGGAAAACCGGCTTTCCATTCCTCTCCGAGACCTACGGCCGCAAACTCGCTCACCCCGTCGGGATACTTCGCACTCGTCTGATGCGCCCGGTCCAGAAAGTCGGGATGGATGTGATTGATCGTATAGTACCGCCCCGCCTCGATGTTCCGGATCGTATGCGGAGCCGCCTCCCTCGGACGGTTGACGAATCCCACCAGGGCGGGGTCCGCCCCCAGATGCACAATGTTGCTGAAGACACCGAGGTTGCTCACACCATCCGGGCCGATCGTCGCGATCAGACTCACCGGCTTGAATCCACTCAACGAGTTGATGAAGTTGGCACGGTGGAACCTGTCCCATGATGCGATAGTATCTATGTCGTAATGTGTCATGCAGTCATGGTTTTAGCAATGGCTGTGCAAATGTCAGGGCGTTGGACAAACTCCGCAAATGATTCCATCCCTCCGATGCGAGATCCACATAGGTCGCCTTATCGCACGGTCAGATGCAGCGATCCCCTTTTCTCGTATTTCACATAGCATCGACCCTGACGGCGCAATGTTGACAGGGCCTCGATCAGACAGACCTTCTCCGACTCATGTCTTCCGAACCGCTTGTAGCTGATGTCTATCGTCTTGCCGTACAGATGATGGGAGCGCCTCCGGGCGATGGGGTTCTCCTCCGTGAGTTCCTCCGCGGAATCGATCGAACGTGTCGCGCTGATGATGACGAATGGACGATAGTCCAACTTCCGGGCCTGCAAAAGATCGGCATAGGCCCTCGAAAGCTCATCAAGAAATACCTTGACCACCGGCAGCACGTAAGGCCGGGAATGATCCATCTCGCCGATGACATATCGATCATTATCCTCCAACTCCACCAGAACCCCCTTTTTTCTGAGCCTGTCGAGGTCGCCCATCGTCTCCTGCGGACGTATCCGTCCGCTTCGATACGCATTTTCCTGTACGGCCACCACATCTGGAAACTTAGGTTGGCATCCCGGACAACCGGCACTCAATCCCCCGTCAAAGACGTCGATGCTTTCCCATGCATGCCTGAGACGCAGTTTCAGAGGTTTTCTAAAACGATAGGCCACCATGGCTGTTCCCATGCACATCAGTACGATCCCGATGAGGATCGACAACTTTCGGGTGGAGGTGTTCATGTCAAAGGTGATGTCATGACCATCTTCGGTGAACTTTCCGGTCTGGCAACCTCGCATCGATGCAGGAAAGAAAACCAGCCGCTTTCCATCATCTTGGAACACCTGAGCGAGGATCGTTGAATTTCTTCACCCCTCAGGCCTTCTGGAGGATCTCCCTTATGGCTTCCCCCTTTCCGTCGGGCGTCGTATAGAACGGACGCCCCTCGACCTCGTAGTTCTTGTCGGGCGGTATCCCCAGCGCATGGTAGATCGTCTGATGCACCTGGTCGATCCTGACCGGCTTTTCGATGGTCTTGCAGGGCAGCTCGTCGGCCGTCCGACCGTGGACATGCCCCTTCCGGATACCGCCGCCGAACATCAGGATGGAAGCGCCATCCGTGAAATGCCGGTGCATCCCGTAATGCTTCAGCTCCGTGAGGATGTCGGGCTGGTTGACCTGCTCCTGTACCTTCAGCTCCGGCCGCCCCTCCACCATCATGTCGCGACTGAACTCGCTGGCCACGACGATCAACGTCCGGTCCAACCGCCCACTCCGCTCCAGATCCTTCACGAGTTGCGCGATCGGCGCATCGATCTGCCGCTTCATGTCCACCATCCGCGTGTGACCGTTCTCATGCGTGTCGAACCCGTAGAAGGGCTCGTACTCCGTGGTGACACTGATGAACCGCGCCCCTTGCTCCGTCAGCCGCTTCGCCATCAGGCAACCCAGCCCGAAACGGCCGGTATTGTAAATGTTGTAGGATTCCGTTGGCTCCTGACACAGGTCGAAGGCCGCCGCCTCCGGCGATTTCAGCAGCCGGTACGACTGCTCCATGGACCGCTTCAACGACTCCCGCTGATAGTCGCTCCCATAGGTCCCGATGGGGCTGCGGTCGACCAATTCGTTGTACAGACGGTTCCTCTTTTCGAAGCGGGTCACGTTCATGCCGACCGGTGGGCGGACGTTCTCCAATCCCTGGCCGGGGTCCGGAATCAGGAATGGTCCGTACTCGGAACCGAGGAAGCCGGCGGTATGGAAGGCTTTGAGCTCCTCCCCCTCACCGACGGTGAACCGCTGGCCGATATCGACGAATGCAGGTATCACCGGGTTGAGGGGACCCATCTCCCTGGCGATCCAGGCTCCGAAATGCGGGGCCAGCACCGTCTGCGGAGGTTCATAACAGGTATGCCAATGATATTGGTGACGGGTATGCAGGATATGCCCCATGTCGGCCGAGACATAGGAACGGATGAGGGTACCCCTGTCCATGACCTCACCGATCCGCTGGAGCCCCTCCGAAAACCGGATCCCGTCCAAGGCCGTCGGATGCGAAGGGAAAGTACTCAAGACGCGGTTCGCCTCCATCCCCTGCTCGAACGGAGTATATGCCTTAGGGTCGAAGGTCTCGGTATGGGCCATGCCTCCCGCCATCCACAGCAGGATGACCGTGTCGGCCGTCGTGGTCTCCCGCCTGCCGGTGCTGCAGCCGGTCAAGAGTCCCGGCATCGGCGCCCCTGCCGCCAACGCCGCCATCGTGGCCGCCGATGCCTGACTCAGGAAACGCCTGCGATCCCAACCTTTGCCTCGCATATCCATAAACTTACGTCTTATCAGAAAGTGTGCAAGGGGCATCCACCATTCGGTACCCCTTCACAACCCGCCCCACCATGCCCCGAATACGCCCACCATTCGCTTAAGCCTTTCGAAATCAAATGAATCCACGGAATTTCCTGTTCATATGGGAATCCATTTTTCTGACCCCCCACCCTTGGAGGGTATACCCACCCTTGGAGGGTATCTTAAACCGCTGTGCCCGCGACGACCAAGCTCGTTCCGCGTGGCACCGTCCCGGGTGCCACGCCTTTTCGGTTCCAACCCCGTCTACTTTAATATTCAGGATGTGTGAGACCCCGATAGGCGTGGCACCCGGGACGGTGCCACGCGGACCGCTCGTTCTGGCGACAGATAAAGGTCGGGGCAGCTGCATAATGAATATCCTAAATCTTGGACAGTCCGTCCCCCCACCCTTGGAGGGTATACCAATATCTGAGCAGGGTGTCAGAATCTCTATGCCTGCGTCGACCCCGAGCGGTCCCTACCGGATCAGTTGGAACTCCGGATGCAACGCCATGGCCCAGATGAAATCCTCCCAATCCTTGGCCGAAGGTGTAGCGGGCAGCCGCTGCCGGAGCAGCCGCTGCTCGCCAGCCGACGGCCGACGGCCGAGCATCCGACGATAGGTCTGATCCACGACGGTCATCGGATCGGATTCAACGACAGCCCTTTCGGCAGCCTTACGTATCGTGGCATGAAACAACCCCCCGTTGGTCAGCTCAAGGGCCTGTAACAGGCTGGCCTGTGAAACACGTCCCGTCGAGACAGTCTCCCGTGTCGGACGGCCCAGCGACTTCTGAAAGGCATCGTTCATCACCAGCGAGGCCCTGGTGAAGGGGATGCAGTACTGGATGCCGTCAGGGAGGCGTTTCCGCTCGATGAGGGTATCGGCGTACAAAGGCTCGATCGTCGACCCCACGGCGTCGATGAATTGCTCGGCACTCATGCGGCGGCGGAGCATCCCCCGAAACTCGAAATCGGCGGCGGCGACATCCTCGGGTTGACGCATCGCCATGGAGGGTTGCTGGTACACGTCGGAGGTCAGGATCTGGTAGAGCAAGCGCTTCATGTCCGCACCATTGGCGGCAAAGTCCCAGGCCAGCCAATCCAGCAGATCCTGGCTCCAGGGCCGGTTGTCCATCGCATCCACGGGCTCCACGATACCCCGGCCCATGAGCTGCGCCCAGATGCGGTTGACGAAAGTCCGGTACAGCCGCCCGTTCGCCGGCTGCACGGTCGCTTCCGCCAACTGTCGCATCCGCTCCTTTCGGTCTGCCGATGTGTCAATGGAACCGAGCCGGGGAAACAGCATCCGCATGCCGGCCACCCGGCCCGTCGGCTTGTCGCACCGATGGATCTGCAGCAATGAATCGGCAAAGAGGTTGGCAAAGGCATAGGCATCGTCCAGCTTCCAGTCGCTGATGAAACTGTCATGGCAGGAGGCACACTTCAGGTTCAGGCCAAAGAACACCTGCGACACATTCTGGGCCGCCTGCATCTCGACACGCTGGCTCGCGTTCACCTCCCCGCGCCAACGGATCCCCCGGATGAAGCCCTCCGACGACCCGTCCGCATCGATCAACTCCCGGACGAAACGATCGTAAGGCTTGTTCCCCAGCAACGACCCATACAGCCACTGCGTGATATCCTTCCGCCCCTTGGTGATATAGCCCGGTCCGCTGTAGTCGTTGCGGAGGATATCGTTCCAGAAACTGATCCAATGCTGGGCATAGTCATGGTCACGCGCCAACAGCCGCCTGACAAGGGCCTCCCGCTTACCGATGGACCGGTCGGCCACGAACCGGTCAACCGTGTCGGGATGGGGTAAGAGCCCGATGACATCGAGATGGACGCGCCGGATATACGTCCGGTCGTCGACAGGTTCCCGCCAATCCCATCCGTGGTGCTCGAAGTAGGCATGCACGAACCGGTCGATGGGCTTGTCGTGCCCGTCCATCGCCGGTGGCAAGGCCGGCAACCTCGGCTCCAACGCGGCAACGCGGAACAGGCTTCGCACCGGTCCGCTGGGCCACGGCGCCCCCTTTTCTATCCAATACCGCAGGAGCCCGACCTCCTCCCCGGTCAGCCCGTTGCCCTTCGTCGGCATCGCATCCTTGTGACCGCGAGGCAGGCTCACACGCCGGATCAACTCGCTCCCCTCCGGCTGACCCGGCCGGACGACAGGCCCATGCTCCCCGCCGGCGAAGATGCCTTCCTTCGTATCCAGTCGAAGCCCCCCCTTCACACGGGTGGGACCATGACAACTATAGCACTTATGGGCGAAGACGGACCGCACCTGCACGTTCAAGAGCTGCAGCTGCTCATCATCCAAAGCCCCCTTGACCGCAACGAAACGAACTTCCGATGCGTCTTCGGGCAGCTCGTCCTCACCCTCGGGAACCACCGACGTCAAGTAGTCGGGCCCATGGGTCAGCTCACTCCCGAAATGCCCGGTCACCGTCACCCCCACCACCGCCAGGATCGACACCACCCAGGCCAGGTTCCCCGAACGCCTCCGGTGCAGATAGGCGGCCACAACCACCATGGCCGTGGTCACCAACCCCGACCACTGATGCCAGGGAAGCACTTCCACCGCATAATCCTCCGCATTCGCCAACAACAGGCCGAAAGCACTGGAAACGAGCGACGCAATGGCCGCAGCCCCGAGCAGGATGCCCGTCGTCGACCGGAAACCCGTCGACCCCCGAAAACGGTCGATGCCGCCGAACAGTACCACCAGGAAGACCAACGTGATCGGAAAATGCACAACCATCGGATGCAAACGACCCATGAACCGCCATAACCAATACACAGGCGTTTCAGCCGACGATTGGGCAACGGCATCCAACGACACACCCATCGCCAGACCAATGGCCAAAACAGTCAACATCAGCCGGACCCACGTCCGGTCCATCGCACAGCCTCGGAAAAAAAGATTTCTCACACGCGAATTCCGGATTCAGGGACCGGAACCGGAAAATAACGAAAAACCCCCGATTCCGACAGCAGAGACCTACACCCGGTCGTGGTCCTCCCGCCAGTTGCGGATGGCCTGCTTGATCGACTTGTTGCCCATGTTCTCGCGAAGGGCCCGCTCCGCAAGCACCGGCAACTCCTCGTCCGATGCGAATCGCAGCGCGATGATCTGCGATAGCCGGAGACCCGAAGGCAAGGGCTTCCCCGTCAGGATGAAATGCCGGAAATTCTCCTCCGCCCGGATGGCCCGGTCCTGCGCCTTCAACGGAAAGGTCCGGATATACCAGCCCAGGATACCGATCAACACAGATAACGCACAGATCAGCGAAGCCGAATACAGGTTCTCCGCCGCCGATTGGAACAGGTTCACCACGGAACCGATCAAAATCACCAGGTTCAACGGCAAGGCCACCCGATGGAAGCCCGTCACCATTCGGGCATGATTCTCGAATTGCTGCTGTTTCACGGTTTTCGTTTGTATGAAGGTAGCATTCTTCGATTACCAATCCTTTAACAGCCCGGCATGACGAATCCGGCACCCCCGACGCTCATATCGGTAACCGCTTCCGACAGCACAGCTGCCAGCCGGCTTCCACCGAACCCCAAACCATATACCATGACTCGCGCACTCCTCCTCCCAACCCTCACCTTGCTCCTCGCCTGTGGCCGCACCAACCCCGGCATGGAACTGCAGACGACAAACGACAGCCTGGCCTTCGCCCCCTCCGAAAACACCCGCGAATTCCGCAAGCAAGAACCGGGAACGCCCGCCGAAGCAACCCCGCCACCCATCGAACGCCAGATCATCCGACAGGGCGACATCTCCTTCCAAACCGACGATGCCGCAAAGACCCGCTCCGAGATCCGGCGCACCGTCGCCGCCCTCGGCGGACAGATCTCCGGCGACAACGCCTACGCCTCAACCGACCGTACCGAATACCGCCTCGATATCCGCATCCCCGCCCAACGCTTCGACACCCTCCTCCTCCGCATCTCCGAAAAAGCCGGCCATATCGAATCCAGGAATATCTCCGCACAGGACGTGACATCCGAATACATCGACGTACAGGCCCGCATCCGCACCCAGAAACAACTCGAAGCCCGCTACCTCGAACTCCTCAAAAAAGCATCGACCGTCGAAGAGATGCTCGCCATCGAACGCGAACTCGGCACCCTCCGCGCCGAGATCGAATCCGTCGAAGGACGCATGAAATACCTCTCCGACCAGGTCGCCATGAGCAGCCTCACCGTCAACTTCCACGAAAAAGCCGCCTCCGGACTCGGCTTCAGCCATGCCCTCGGCCAAGCCCTCCGCGAAGGATGGAAGAACATCCTCTCCTTCACCCTCGCCCTCGTCAGCTTCTGGCCCTTCCTAGCCATCGCCCCAGTGGCCATATGGGGATTCCGGAAGTGGAGGTCCAAAGCATGACCGCCACAGCCCCACCCGGCAGATAGCCCCCGGGCTCATCACAAAATGCAGCATACGGGTTTCCATTAAAACATAAGTGAAATATATCAGCGGTTCGTACCCATGAACGAACTGCTGCACGGACTCTGGCGAAACGCCAACGCCAGACCGGATCAACACGCTTGTGTGCAGCTGGACCGGAACGCCCGGGTCATCCGCGCCATCCGGTTCCAAGAACTCCGGGACCGGGTCATTCAGACCTCCCGTCATCTTTCAACCCGTACCCTGGCCGGGGAACGTGTGCTGGTCCTCTACGAGAACGCATTCGATTTCATCCCCGTCTTCCTCGGTTGCATGCACAGCGGATGCATCCCGGCATCCATGCAGATACCCAACGGTCCGGGTAAACTGACCAAACTGCGGGAAATCATAACGGTCGAACAGGTCAAACAGATCCTGGTCCCGGAATCCCTCATGGCCAAAGGCTGGTTCCGGCAACTGGTATCCACAGACGATACCATCCGCCAATGCCTACTGCCCCTCAGCACTGATGAGCACGAGGCTGACAGCACCGATCTCCCCGTTCCCACACCCTGTGAAGGATCCCGCATCATCTACGGCCAACTGTCGTCCGGCACCACAGGCCGTTCCAAATGGATCAACATCTCCTCGGCCAACATCAAGGCCAACACCGATGCCATCGGGGTATCCATACGCCAATCTCCCGACTGGCGCCACCTCAGCTGGCTGCCGCATTACCATGACCTTGGCCTCGTCGCCGGACTCTTCCTTACCCTCTTTCACGGCAATACCACCTGGCTGATCGACCCCCTGGATTTCGTGGGCAGACCCTAGGTATGGCTGGAGGCCCTGAGCAAATACCGCATCCACTTCTCCCACTCACCCTGCTTCGGACTCGACCTCTGCACGCGCAGGATCGACCCCGGACAACTACCCGGCGATACCGACCTCTCAGAACTGGTCTCCATCATGGTCTGCGCCGAACCCATCAGGCAACTTAGCCTCGAACGATTCATCCACCGGTTCGGCCACCTCGGCATCCGCGAAACCAGCTTCGTCACCTGCTTCGGAATGGCCGAATGCACCCTGGCCGCCACCATGCAGGCCCAACAAACCCCCTTCCGCGTCTTCCACCATCCGCAACTCGACAGGAACTTCGTGTCCTGCGGCACCCCGGTACAGGATATGACGGTATCCATCCGAGAAGTACAGGACCAGCCAGCCGGTGTCGGGGAAGTCATCCTCCACGGGTCCTCCGTCTCGCCCGACCATACCGCGACAGGCCTCCACAGCGGAGATCTCGGCTTCCTGCATGATGGGGAACTATATATCACCGGCCGGCTGAAGGAAGTCATCATCCTGAACGGCGTCAAACACCTCCTGCACGAGCTGGAAGCGACGGTCGAAACCCTCCCCTTCGTCCATGACAGAGGAAGCCTGGCCTGCACTCGGACGGAACCGGAAGGCGAAAGCCTCGTCCTCTTGGTCGAACTGAAACGCGAATGCGCAAAGGCCGAAGCCACCCGGGAATACCGGATGAAGATCACCCGATGCTTGAACCAGGAACACGGGGTCACACCCGGGGAAGTCCTGTTCTTCCCGCCGGCATCCCTGCCCAAAACCTCGAGCGGCAAGAAACGACGCATTCCCCTCGATCACTGGGAAAACGAAACACTGGAAAAAATCATACCCTACCCATGAACCGCCTACCGCCAAGCCAGGAAAGCATCGAGGAAGCCATCATCGAAAAACTCAGGGCCTACACTGACAGTGACGGCATAGCTCTCGACGCACTGACCGCCTTCGAAAACATGGCCCTCGACTCCATCCTGGCCATGACCATCATCCAGGAACTCAAGGCCGAGTATCAGATAGGCATTCGCAGCACCCTGTTCTATGAACATGCCAACATCCGAGAAGCCGCCAAGTCACTTTTCCTCGACCTCCAAAACCGGACACCATGAAACCCGTGTTGCAGGATGAGTTTCAGTCCTTGGAGGACATGCGCAGCTACTTCGACCAACTGCGGGAATACGGCGACAGTTTCTTCATCAATCCCAGACGCCTGGTCGTCACGGGATATGCTCCCATCCGGGACATCCTGCAGGACACGGCCAACTTCCAGACCTTCGACTCAGCGAACGGCTGCGGAGCCTACAAGCCATCAACCCCGAAAGGTATGGTTACGCCGAACTGCAGAAAACGATCTCCATGTGGCTTGTGTTCATGGAAGGACCTGAACACCTTGCCTCGAAAAAACGCATCACCAAAGCGATGTATGGCCTCGACCTGCAAGGCATCATCAAAACGGAATGGGAACGGACGGTGCTTACGCTCGATGGCAGGACCGAGTTGGATCTCATGGCGGACCTCTGCGAACC
>Ga0172376_10000744_pt1 | contig 41986 bp, 34 predicted proteins | sample Lak35m_FD_121114 | JGI IMG/M metagenome (GOLD analysis project Ga0172376, IMG submission 121114) | Freshwater microbial communities from Kabuno Bay, South-Kivu, Congo - kab_092012_35m | ecosystem: Environmental > Aquatic > Freshwater > Lake | place: Democratic Republic of the Congo: South-Kivu...
ATGACGAGGAGGCGTCGGCGGAGTTACTCGACGTCCCAGCCAAGTTGCATGAGGAGCGACTACTCGGCACTTGGGAGCAAGACAAGTTTGGGCGTCGTCGACTTACGATCTTGCCAGATGGCAAAGCCAAGATGCTGATCGAACCATCGGGGGCGTGGAGTTTGGCCTTCGGTCCCAAGCTCGAAGCGGAGATGTTTTGGTCGGTTGAGCGTGGTCGCATCATCTATGGCATGACGAGTGGCACTCCCGCGGCTAAGTATGAGATCGCAGTCAAGGCTTGGGGCGATCGTTGGAACGAGTCACTCACCGAATTGACGGACACACGATTGGTTGTGACCGCCGATGACGGCACTGTCTCTGTATGGCAGCGCGTCTCCGAGTAACGCGTGCCGCCAAGAGACGTTCTTTGGTCGGCGTTCGTCATGCGCTGGCTACCAAGCCGGAAACGGCTCTTCAGAGGTTCGCTGCTGATCCTTGCCGTTTCAGATGCCGACGCTTCGTGAACTCGCCACATTACCCGCGCGGTTGGAGCGAGGTGTTCCTTCCGGTCGTTTTTTGAAACGGAGTGATTCAATGAAGAGTGCCATCGGGATTACGGCGTTGTTAGTGGCTCTACTGGGAATTGCGTGGGGTTCGTTTGCTCAAGAAAAGCCGGCTGATAAAGCGCCGGGCAAGTTTCGGGTGAAGTTCGAGACTACTCAGGGAGACGTTGTCATCGAAGTCACTCGTGACTGGGCGCCCATTGGAGCGGATCGGTTTTACGAGGCCGTCAACGCTGGCTTCTATGACGAGTGTCGCTTCTTTCGCGTGATCCCTGGCTTCATGGTGCAGTTTGGAATCAACGGTGATCCCAAAGTGCAGAGCAAGTGGCGCGAGGCCACGATCAAAGACGAACCCGTGACGCAATCCAATCAGCGTGGCTATGTGACTTACGCGAAGTCGGGCCGTCCGAACTCGCGCACAACGCAACTCTTCATCAACTATGGCGACAATAAATTTCTGGACCGAGATGGTTTTGCACCGTTTGGAAAAGTGATCGAAGGGATGGATGTTGTTGAAGCCATCAACTCCAAGCATCGCGAGCGTCCCAATCAGGGACAAATTCAAGAGGAAGGCAACGTGTATCTTAAAGCTAGCTTTCCGGATCTCGACTTCATCAAGAAGGCGACGGTCCTCAAGAAGTAGTGATATCTGTTGTTCTTCCGCAGCGGGGGACAAGTCCCCCGCCACTTCTGCATCGTCTGCCGCAGAAAGGCACTCATGGTCCGCGTCGTTGCATTGATGATCCTCGTTGTGGCGTCTGTTGCTCAGGCTGCTGAGCCCCTGAAGTTCAAAGACCCGAAGGCTCAGCGCTATGACCTCAATGCGCGTGCCAGCGAGATTGATCCCCGCGCCAAAGAGCATCCCGAGATCGACGTTGTCTTCACCAAGAAGGGCAAGCCGAGTGATATCGAACACGCATGCGTCGATACTCGAGTCGCTCCGCGCGGCAAGCTCGTGGTCTGGTTGATGGGGCACAATCAGCAACTCTTCGAACGTTTGTCGGGCTATGGCTTGCACGCGATTCAGGTGCATTACGCCAATGGTTGGTTTGGTAAGCTCAACAAAGAGCCGCCGCCTGCTGATGGCGAGTATCTCGGCAAGATTCGGCTTGAAGCTGCGACTGGTGAGGACTTTTCGTCCGTCATCAACATTCCTAAACCGGATGGTATGCAAGAGCGAGCTTTTCAGTTGGTGAAGTGGCTGGCGAAGAACAATCCGCAAGGGCGTTGGGAGTACTTCATCAGCAAGGATGGCAGAGGGCTGAATTGGGACGATGTCATCGTGTCGGGCATCTCGCACGGGTCAACGACTGCTGCGCGGTTTGCGAAGCATCAGAAAGTCGATCGAGTGGTAATGCTCTCGGGCCCGCGCGATCAGCTTGAACCGTGGCAGGCGTTGTCTTCAGCGACGCCTTCCAATCGCTACTTTGGATTCACGCACGTCCTTGATGGTGGTTGGAGCGGCGATCACTACTGCCGTTCGTGGATCATGCTTGGCATGCACCAGCACGGGCCGTTGGTCGATGTCGATCACACGAAGCCGCCGTTCGAGAACTCACGGCGGCTGATCACCGCCGCCGATGTGAAGAAGGATGCAAATCGAGCTCACAGCGCCGCGCAACCAGGGAGTGCCGCCGTCAAAAACGAGAAGGGCGAGTACATCCACGAAGCCGTCTGGCGATACCTCTTCACGCATCCAGTCGATCAAGTCGGTAAGCCGAATGAACCTGAATCCGACTGCCGTTTGGATCTGCGGAAGTAACTGAGGAGAGCTCTGTGCCGAAAGCCAACCTGCTTGTGATTCGCGGCGTTGACCAAGGAACGCGCTTTGAACTCGACGATGCTGAAGTCAGTCTCGGGCGGGGGTTCCGTAATCGCTGGCGCATTCTTGATACCGAGATGTCTCGCAATCACGCGATCATTCGGTTCGAGGAGGGCGGCTATGTGCTCGCAGATCGCAACAGTTCCAACGGCACTTTTGTGAATGGCATTGCCATTAAGTCGCATCGGCTGGTGTCGGGGGATCAGATCACGGTGGGGCGCACGGCGCTGCTGTACTCGGAAGCCACTGATCCGAAGCAGCAGGTGCAAGTCGAACTCATTTCAGCGCCTGCTTCAGAGACTTCGCAGATCGTCAGCAGCGTTGCGGGCGATGCTGGTCGCAAGTTGTTGGAACGGTCGGTTGCAGCCCCGAAGGATCATTCGGCGCAGTCGCTCGCGAATCTCAAACTGCTGTATCGGATCTCCGAGGAGACGGTGAGTTCCGCGCTGTCGATGGATCAGCTCTTGCAACGCATTCTCGATACGACCATTCAAGCCGTTGGTGCCGAGCGTGGTTGTATGTTGGTCGCGAATCCGAAGACCGGGCAGTTGGAACCACGCGCGGTCAGTCAGTCCGGTTCAGCGGCCAAGACAACACGCATGCCAGTTTCGCGCAGCATCGTGGATTACGTCTTAAAGAATGGTCAGGGAGTGCGCACATCCGACGCGCGCGCTGACAGTCGCTTTGCCGAAGCCGCCAGCGTGCGGCAAGAAAACATTCGCGAGGCGATGTGCGTGCCGATGCCCGGTCGGTACGAACTGATGGGTGTCATCTACGTGGATACAACCTCGCCATTCGCGCAGTCCGAGACAACGAAGTTTGATGATGAAGAGTTGAACTTGCTCGCCGCAATTGGGCGACAAGCGGCACTCGCGGTTGAGGACCATCGTTTTCAGGACGCCTTCGTCAAAGCAGAACGACTGGCCGCCGTTGGTCAGACGATCGCCATCCTCAGCCATCACATCAAAAACATTCTGCAAGGAGTGAAGGGTGGCTCATACTTGATCGACATGGGGCTCAAGAAGCACGACGAGCAATTGATCGGACAAGGTTGGAAGATTGTCGAGAAGAACCAAGAGCGGATCTATCAGCTGGTAATGGATATGTTGACGTTCAGTACTGAGCGTCAGCCGAAGCTCGAAATGGCGAGTGTCAACGAGGTCTCGCGTGATGTCTTTGAATTGATGCACGTCGCCTCTCAAGAACGCAACATCGAACTGCGATTTGCACCGGACTCCGATATTCCTCCGTCGATGTTCGACATCGAAGGGATTCATCGCGCGATGCTCAACATCGTGACGAACGCGCTCGATGCCGTTGACGGGCAAGATAAAGGCATCGTCGAGATCAGCACGGGCGTCTCGACCGATGGCAGCGAAGTGTGGATCGACATCGCGGACAACGGCCCCGGTATTCCGTCAGAGCAGTTAGCGACGATCTTCAACATCTTTGAATCGACGAAGGGGGCGCGAGGTACGGGACTGGGGCTCGCGGTCAGTCAAAAGATTATGCGCGAGCACGGCGGCGACATCTTGGTCGAGAGCGAGTTAAACCGAGGCTCGCGATTCCGACTGGTCTGGCCGGCGGTCGATGAAGAGCAGCGAGCGTCGCGACAGAAGTGACTCTGTCGCAACACTCTGAAGCCAATGGACTGGATGCTCCGCGCACACGCCACGGAACTCAAGGTTTCAGAGCCCAGTTGTCCGGGCCTGTGATGCTTAGGCTTCACGTTTCGTCATCGTTTTCTCGGTCAGCGAGCCCTTTGATGACGGCACTCCGGTTTGGCGCGGGTCGATCGTGACTGCTTGCCTCAAAGCACGGGCTGTGGCTTTGAAACAGGCTTCTGAAATGTGATGACTGTTGTGGCCGTGGTGCTTCAGCAAGTGCAGATTCATGCGAGCGTTCGCGGCGACTGCTTCCCAGAAGACTTCCACAAGCTGGCAATCGAATTCGCCAATCTTCTCGGTTGGGTAGTCGACTCGATAGACGTACGCCATGCGTCCACTGAGATCGACGGCGCTCGTCAGCAGCGTCTCCTCCATCGGGAGCGTGAGGCTGCCATAGCGCGCAATGCCTTGCTTGTCGCCTAACGCTTGCGCGAGTGCTTGCCCGAAACAGATACCGACGTCTTCGACGGTGTGATGGAAGTCGACATCGATGTCTCCCTTAGCGGTGACGGTGAGGTCGAACAAACCATGCTTGGCGAGCAGCGTTAGCATGTGATTGAAAAAGCCGACGCCCGTGTTGATCTCGGCGAGACCACTGCCGTCGAGGTTCAATTGCAAGACAATGTCAGTCTCGGCGGTGCGCCGCGAGATGGTGGCGATGCGACTCATGAAGAAAGTTCCTCAAGCGATGAAGTAGGTGAAAGGGATGCCAAGCCTTAAGAGTAAACCTCAAGTGGTCACCGCGCGCGTTGGTACACGGCGGATGGAGCGATAACCATGAGAATGCCATTGATGACAGTCACTGAGATGGCCTGCGCCCTTGATTGGCTCGCGGTTATATCTCGCACTGCACGCGATCAGCCATTCTCCGCAACACGTTCGCGAGCGACGCGGCACGGAGGGATAGATTGGCAGGACGGTCGGAGTTCGTCTGCCCAGTTCCTGCGAGCCGCGAGGCTTGTTCGGATGCGGCGTTTTTCTTTGTCTGTGATTGGCGACTAAGAAACATACCGCTCGGGTCGAGCAGAAACGCTCGATCGCACTTTGTGACAGTGACTTTGCCCCGCCAATTTTGCTCGGCACAACCGTGTTTCACTTGCAGAAACCGGTCTTGCGGCGTTCGGAAAATCGGGGCTATGTTCCCGCTCTTCCTTGAGCCTACGGCTTTGACACTTCCGCTCGCGCCGTGTCCTGCGGCTCCCTTCTCGACGACAAGTTTGGCGGCGAATCACTGCTGCAGAGCTTGTTCATCAGTCTCTCCTGTCTTCGCCCGTTCGCGGCGATTCCTCACTCCCCCCTTCATTCTCGAAAACGGAGAACCGAACCGATGAGGTTTCGTGGTCCGTTCCTGTGCTGCGCGACTCTCTGTCTGGGCACTTTGCTGACCGGATGCGGGAGAACGACCGGCTTCTTCAATAACAGCCTCGGTAGTCAACACTACAAAGCCGGAAACTTCTCGGCGGCAGAGCGGTATTTTCACATGGCCGCCGCTGATAGCCCCGAGAATGCCGACTACCTGCATAATCTCGCTTCGTCGATGAAGAAGCAGGGGCGTACGGCCCAAGCCGAGCAGTTGTATCGGCGTGCCTTGGATGTCGATCCGAGTCACCAGCCGTCGTACCACGGTTTGGCTTCGCTCATGAAAGAGCAAGGCCGACCAGAAGAAGCTCGGCAAGTCATCGCGATGTGGGCTGACACGCAGCCCTACATGCCTGAACCGCATATCGAAATGGCTTGGCTCAATCGCGAGACCGGCAACATTCCGGAATCCGAGGCCAACTTGCGGCAAGCGCTGCAAGTGGATCCGACCAATGCGACGGCACTGGCGCATCTCGGGCAGACTTACCAGGATCAAGGGCGCGGCCGCGAGGCTCTCGCGATGTACCGTCGCTCGCTGTACCAAGATTGGTACCAGCCCGACGTGAAAAGCCGCATTGGTTCACTGAATGGATCTTGGGCTCCCAGCTATCCGCAATCCAATTCGGTGATGGCCGCTCAGCCAACCCCGATGTTTGCTCAGCAGCCTTACGCGACTTCGCCGGTGGTGTTACTGCCGCCAGTTCCTAGCGGAGCGACGGCGGATTCCAGTGCTCAACCCGTGCAACTCGGAACGCCGATTACGGCCTCAGATCCTGCTCATGCCAACGAACGAACGGCAGCCGCCGAGGAAGTAGAAGCTCACTAAAACGAGAGAGTGACGCCCCTCAAACTCTTCACAAAAGAGACGTAGACTTAAAAGCGTCCTTTGTTGAAATATCCCGCAAGCAGCATCGATCGCAGGTTCACGCACCGCATCGAACTGCTCAGTGTTTCTCTTAGCGATTAGGAACTGGCCCATGACCATACTGACCGGAACAACGCCCGGAGCCACTCGCAGCGGATCGCCTCGTAAGACTTTGTCGCTGACTGTCGGGACTCGCATTCGTGCCAAATCTGGCGTTGTGTCGCCCGATTTTGCCGATATCTCGTTCGCTGGTTGGACCGGAAAAATCGTCGAGGTGTCGGGCAAGAAGCCACCTTACAAGTACTTCATCGAATGGGATGAAGCTGTCGTCGCCACGATGCCGCAAAGCTACATCGATCGTTGCGAAGCTCAGCAGATCTACTTCCGCTGGGCCTGCTTGGCGGACACGGACATCGAGCCGTGTTTCTGAGACGGTTGAGGTAAGTCGCGCACTGCTCAGAGGCTGATTCAATCAATCGCCGCAGAGACCAATCGCAGCGGAATTTGGTGTCGGTCTCACTTCAAATAAATGAACTCGTTCGAGGCGAACGCGACGTGACACAAGGCGGCCCATGCGAATTGCCGACGAGTCATCTCATCGCCTTTGTGAGCTTGCGTCGCTGCGGCGGCAAGAAAAACGCGGTCGTGCTGACGCTCGCTCGTGGTTGGCTCACGAGCGAAGGCGAGTTCATATAGCCGAGTTAGTCGCTCGTCTTCGTCCGTGGTTTCGATCGTTAACCGCGTGGCGAAGTCGGAAGCTGCTTGCATCACGAAGTCGCTGTTGAGCATTAGTAGCGCTTGCGGAGCGACGACCGTGCTGGTGCGATGGCCGGTTGAAATGGTTGGATCGGCGAAGTCGAGCAACTGCAACATGTCGAAGACGTTGTTTCGTACGACCGGCAGATAGATCGAACGGCGGCGACTGTCGTAGCTCGTGGCATCCTTTGACGTATGGTCGAAGAAGTACTCACGATTCTTAAGTTTCAAGAGCGAGCCCCCCAACTTCGAATCGAACTGGCCGCTGATCGCCAACATGGCGTCGCGAATGGCTTCGGCTTCAAGTCGTCGGATATTTGTTCGACTGCAAAGCCGGTTCTCGGGGTCAGTCGCCAGCATTTCCGTAGTGGCGGCGGCCGCTTGCTGATAGGTGCTCGAATGCAGAATTACTCGATGCAGCGATTTGATCGACCAGTTGTCCGCCATGAAACGCCGCGCGAGCCAATCTAATAGCTCCGGATGTGAAGGCGCTTCGCCGAGCAACCCAAAGTTGTCGGTTGTACGTACGAGTCCTTGGCCGAAGTGCCAGCGCCACATTCGGTTCACAAAAACGCGCGCGGTCAGCGGGTGCTGAGGATGAACCAGCCACAATGCCAATTGCCGTCGTCCGCTTTCTGTGGCGGAGATGTTCGTCGGTTGAGGACCTCGTATAACGCTCGGCATACGCCGCGGAATAACGTCGCCGAGTTTCAACGGATTGCCGCGCACATGAATCGCGACATCAACGACTTTGTCTTCGGTCACTCCCATGGCTGACGGCAAGTTAGGCACCGCCTTCTCAATCGCTACCAGTTCATCACGCAACTTCTTGAGGTTCGCTGTCGTCTCTTCGGGGTAGAGCAGTTCAAGGTTATCTGGCGGTTGAGTGCTCTTGTTTTCGGCACTGAGCTTGCCTTTGACCGCTTGATCGGCGGCCGCAACGAACTCAGCGATTGCATTCTTCTTGATCGCAACCTTGGCATCGAACTCTTGTTGCATCGCGGTCGCTTCCGCCGAAGGCAGTAAGGCTTCGTACCACTCGGCGAGCTTCGTGTATTTGCGCATCGACTTCGTGCTTTTGAAGATCCCTGCGAGCCCGTAGTAGTCCGCCGTGCTGATTGGGTCGAACTTGTGGTCATGACAGCGAGCACAACCCAGCGTCATTCCCAGAAACGCTCGCCCAGTCGTTTCAAGTTGTTCGTCGATCATGTCCATCCGCATTTTGGCTTCGTCGGTTTCAGCCAAGACTTTGGGGCCGATGCCGAGAAATCCCGTCGCGATCAACTGCTCATGCTGCTGAGCTTCGGACTCGAACGGCAGCAGATCGCCGGCTAATTGTTCGAGGATGAAACGGTCGAATGGCTTATCGCTGTTGAAGGCGGCAACGACGTAGTCTCGATAGCGCCAAGCGTTGCCATGCGCGACGTTCTCATCGAGTCCGTTCGAGTCTGCATACCGCGCAACGTCGAGCCAATGACGGCCCCAACGCTCTCCATAACTTGGTGATGCGAGCAATCGATCGACGACCTTTGCGAATGCGGATTCAGAGTCGTCTTTTAAAAACGAGTTGATCTCTGCAGGCGTCGGCGGAAGTCCGGTCAGATCGAAGGTGACACGGCGAATGAGCGTACGTTTGTCAGCGCGTGGGGCAGGGCGGATGTTCGCGACTTCGAGCTTTGCGGCGATGAAGTGGTCTAACTCCGATCGGATCCACTCCGAGTTCTTGACGACCGGAATGCTCGGCGTTGTCGGCGGTTGAAACGCCCAATGATTCCGATCACGAAGCCGCTGAGGGCCGCTGGTGTCTCTATCGAATTGAGGAAACGGAGCGCCGATTTCGACCCACCGCGTGAGATCCGCAATCTGTCGATCACTGAGCTTGGCGTCCTTCGGCATCTTGAGATCGGGGTCGCTGTGCCGGATGGCTGTGATGAGCAAACTCTCGTTCGGTTTTCCCAGTACGATCGCCGCGCCTGAGTCGCCGCCTGTGAGCACCGCGTCGCGTGAATCCAATCGCAGCGTGCCCCACTGCTTCTTGGGGCCATGACATGGAAAGCAATGTTCGACAAGCACCGGTCGTACATTGGTCTCGAAGAACCGCAGTTGCTCGGCCGTCGGCGGACTTTCGTCGGCCGTCACATCCAACGCGAACATCGAAGCCATCAGCAAAGCCAGCATCACCACGACCTCCACAACATCGCGAAGCCCTTCACTCACTCCATGTTGAAAGGCTTCGCTCCAATCACGTTGATCACGGAATCGGCAGAGTCAGAGTCTTTCGTTCCCCATTCCGTAGGATCTGGACTTCGACCTTGTCGCCTGTCTGATGCTTCTCGAGCGACCAGGCGAGTACGTCGGTTTCGCGGAGTAGGTCGGTACGACCGTCGAACGAAACAATGATGTCGTCTTTCAAGAAGCCCGCTCGCTTTGCCACGTCGTGAGGGGCGTATTGGCCGACATGCTGAATACGCAATGCCATCGCGTCCGGCTGGAGTTTCAACTTCGCTCGTTCTTCATCCGGCATGTTCTTGGCAAAGAGTCCGCCCATTGCTTTGCGACGAAGTTGCCAAGATGACGCACGCCAAGCGATGTCGTCCTTCCGACGCCAGCCGGCATCAAGCTTCAACGTCAGCGTTTGAGTTGTCTTACCTCGACGCACCATGGCTGGCAGCGATGCACCAGCACTTGCCGCATGATGCAGCACCCATTGAACGTCCGCGATTGAGAGTAGCGGTTGCCCTGCGAGCGACTCGATGACATCGCCTGACTTGAAACCGGCAGCAGCAGCGGCGGTATTTTCCGTCACCTCTTTAACCACCGCACGTTGCTCGGGATCGAGGATCAAGCCAACTGCTTTGGGATGCGGGTATTGGAAGAGGATATTCTCAGGAAGCACGCGACTCTTGCTGAGATGGTACTCGCGCTGCGCATCACCGATTTGGTGGCAGTGAATGCAACTGCGAGCGACATTGCCGCTGTAATCGAGCGTCGAACCGTATTTGCCGGCGAGTTGCGGGTACTTCTCGGGGGCTTTGAATTCCGGGGTCGGCCCCGTCTTTGCCGCCAGCGACGCTTTCACATCCGCGAAGCGGCGATGCAGATCGAGAGCTCCTTCGAGCGCTCTTCCAAAGCCTTCTACCGAGACATCGCCAGCCCATTCCGTGCGATCCGAGCGAGTTCCAAAGCGACCGTAAATCGTTCGGTCAGCGTTGAACATAAAGGCTGCGAACGATTGGTCGGTGTCGTACTGGAACAACGACAGATCGAGCCCGTTCGTGGACACGATGCGTACACAGACAAACTTGTCGAGCAGCGGTCGGACGCGCGGATGTTGGTCGATGATGTCGTCATCGAGCTTCACACACTCTTCGCATGGAATGCACCTCAGCAGCACGAGCAATGGTTTGCCTGTCTGTTTGGCTTGCTCGAATCCTTTTGCGAGATCGCCATAGATCCAAAAGCCTTCTGCTTCGACCTTCTTGCGGTCATTGCGCACTTTGTCTTCGCGACTCTGAGCCGAAACCGATTGAGCCGTCAGCAGTACGCTCAGCAAACACAACAGCCAACAATAACGCGTCATCTTCGGCCTCTCTGTTGATCGGGATTAAATCGAACGAAGTCTTTCCACTGCGGGGAATCAATGGCGGTGCTCGTCCAGGACTGCAAGGCTCGGGAAGGAGTAACAGAGGTCAGGAGAGTGGGAGACAGGTACGTCTTGCCCCTGGTCACTGTCCCTCCTGCGCGTTGGGCAGCCTATAAGTCTCAAGTGACTGATTCACTCTCTCACTCACAAGGACTCAGCCTCATGCCGGCTTTGCATCGCGTCTTGGTTCTCGGTGTTGGTTCGATTGGTGAACGACATTTGCGCTGCTTGCAAAATACTGGACGCGCGCAGCTCAGCTTCGTCGAAATCAATCCTCAGCTTCGTGCGACGATCGCTGAGCGGTATTCGATCGCGCAGCACTTCGGCAGCTTGGAAGAGGCTTTCCATCGCGAGCAGCCCGAGTGCGCGGTGATCGCCACTCCAGCTCCGTTTCATATTCCGATGGCCCAGCAACTTGCCGAGCGTGGGGTGCAACTGTTGATCGAGAAGCCGCTCAGCACATCGTTGGATGGCATCGACCGGTTGCAGCAAACGGTGAGCGAACGAGGACTCGTTACCGGAGTGGGCTACACGATGAGGATGCATCCGTGTTTGATCGCGATGCAACAGGCCGTGGCGTCAGGACGCTTTGGCAAGCCCGTGCAGCTTGTCGCGGTAACCGGTCAGAACTTCCCGACCTACCGGCCGGGATATCGCCACATTTATTACAACAATCACGCCACAGGCGGCGGAGCCATTCAAGATGCGCTGACTCATACCCTGAATGCCGGCGAATGGATGCTCGGGCCGATTACGAAATTGGTGGTTGATGCCGCGCATCAAGTCCTGCCTGATGTCGCCGTCGAAGACACCGTGAACTTGTTGGCGCGACATGGAGAGGTGCTTGCGACCTATTCGCTGAATCAGCATCAGCCCGCGAACGAGTTCACTCTTACCGTCATCTGCGAGGGTGGTATGGCCCGGTTCGAGGGACATGAACGGCGTTGGCGTTGGACTGTTAAGCCCGACAGCGGATGGCAAGATGAAGTCATCGCGCCGTTTGAACGTGACACGCTCTATGTCGCGCAAGCCCACGCGTTTCTCGATGCAGTAGATGGGCGCGCCAATCGGCTGTGCTCAATCAGTGACGCGTTGCAGACGTTGAAGGTGAATTTGGCAGCGCTTGCCAGTTGGCGCTCGGGGCGATGGGAAGTGACCTGACGCGAGTATCGGTCTTCTGGTCATTGACTCTGGGCAGATCGAAACTCCAGGCGTCATCTCACAAGCCGAGATCATTCGTTCGACACACGCGAATCGCCTGATAAAGGCGTTGATTCTCGCACCGAGAATTCGGAAGAAGTCTTCGAGGCCAGCGGTTGGTTTGCTTGGCTCCGCTGAGAGGCCTCGTGGAGTTGCTCGATAGTCTTCGTTTTCGGATTCTGAGATTGTGTACTGGATACAACGTAAGGCGTGACGATGACGAGTCGCTCTGTTCCAGATCGGCCTAAGTCGCTTGGATGTGTCTCGTCTCAATATCGCTCGTCGTCACGGACAGTGGCTGTGACCACAAGCTGATTTATTCAACGGGAGTGACTGTGAAAAACGTTCTGACTTTGATCTTGGCCGGTGGCAAAGGCACGCGGCTTGAACCGCTGACTCGTGAACGTGCTAAGCCAGCGGTTCCATTTGGTGGGCAATACCGCATCATCGATTTCACGTTATCGAATTGCATCAACAGCAATTTGCGACGCGTGCTGCTGTTGACTCAATACCGCGCCGCAAGTCTTGATCGGCACATCAGTCTGGGTTGGAACTTCCTGCATCGCCCTTTGGATGAGTTCATCGAGATTCTCTCCCCGCAACAGCGGATCGACGACCAGTGGTATCAAGGCACCGCCGACGCTGTGTACCAAAACATCTACACCATTGAGCAACATGCCGCAGACTACATCCTGATTCTCGCGGGCGATCACATCTACAAGATGGATTACTCGGACATGATCCGGGCCCATATCGAGTCTGAGTCCGTCGCTACGATCGCCTGTTTGCCGGTGCCGCTGGATCAATGCGATCAGTTTGGAGTCATTGAGACCGACTCTGACATGCGGATTACTGGCTTTCGCGAAAAGCCAGCGACAACGAAACCGATGCCTGGTGACCCCAAGCATTTCTTGGCGTCGATGGGGGTCTATGTCTTCAATCGTGACTATTTGCTCAATCGACTTTGTGAGGACGCAACGGATCGCACCAGTTCGCACGACTTTGGCAAGAACATCATCCCATCGATGATTAAACGGCATCCGGTGTTGGCTTTTCCGTTTCGCGATCGCAACACCGGTAAGACAAATTACTGGCGCGATGTCGGCACGCTTGATGCGTACTACGAAGCCAATATGGATCTCGTGTCGATTAAGCCAGAACTCGATCTCTATGACCGTACTTGGCCGATTCACACTTATTCGCCGCCGTTGCCCCCGGTGAAGACGGTGTTCTCTGATTTTACGGGCCCTGAACCTCGTGTTGGTCGAGCGACGGGCAGCATGGTCTGTGCCGGCAGCATCGTCTCTGGCGGGTTGGTGGATCGGTCGATCTTAGGACACAACGTGCGCGTCAATAGCTGGGCAGAGATCGAAGAATCGATTCTGTTGCAAGGCGTCCAAGTCGGCCGTCGTGCCAAGATTCGTCGAGCGATCGTCGATAAGAACGTGCGCATTCCTGAAGGCATCGAGATTGGCTTTGATCCCAAGCGGGATCTGGCGAATGGGCTCTCTGTGACAGAATCCGGAGTCGTTGTGGTTCCAATGGATGCGTTTTCGAACTTCGTGTGAGCTTCTCAGTCATGCCTCAAGCGTGTCGCCTTTCCATTACGACCGGTCCCGAACGCGGCAAAGTGTTCGAGATTGAAGACGAGTTAGTGCATCTGGGTCGATCTGATGAAAACCAGATCGTGCTGGATGACCCCAGCTTGTCATCGCATCACGCGAGCATTCTGCGCAAGAACGGTCGCTTTGCGATTTATCGTTCGGGACAAGGCGAAGTGCAGGTCGATGGTGCCGAGATTCCAACCGAGAAGTGGGTGTGGTTGCCCTCTACGGTGAAACTCCAGTTTGGACGGCGAACTTCGGGCCAACTGGCCTACGAGGAATACACCGGCTCTGACGGGCAACCGACAGAGGCTCCGCTTGTTGAGTTTGAAAGTGCCTCGATCGATGAAGAGGCTGTTTCAGACGTGGCAGAGGGCGAGTCTGTCTCAACCGCGAAGAAGAAGACCGACAAGAAGAAACGTCGTCGTCAAGTGGCGCGGTTCATCACCGACAAGGGTGACCCATTGGTGGAACTCGGAGCTGACGGCCAATTACCCGAACTCGCGCTGCAGGAAGGACAGGTCGCACGCAATCGAGCGGCGAAGTCCAAAGAGTCGAACCCGCTGATTCTTTACGCTGTGCTCGCTCTGTCCTTCCTGCTGACATTGAGCATGTTGCTGATTGATCCCGGTGTCGAAACATCATCCGAGTTGAGTAAGGCTGAGGCACGCCGGCAGATCGAACGGTTCTATGGCCGTGAAGGTGATGATCTGAAGCCATACCAGTTCTCGTTGCGAGCCGCGCGATTGGCTTACTCACGCAGTGACCGCAAGACGGAGTTACTTGAGTACCGCAAAGTGCTCAATGAGTTGACCGCTGAGGATGCCAATCAACACATCGGCCTGACTGGCCATTTCGAGTCGGACAAAGAACTCAAGCGGCTGATCGGGATCATCATTAGCGCTGATTAAGGCGCGGTGGAGTTTGTAGGCTGTTGAATGTCGTGGGGTACGTTTTCAACGGGCCTGGGTTTATTGAATTGAAGCACGATCGAATCGTGCTCCCGTCTTTTTCATCAGGCTGTTAGGGCGTCACATCTAAGTTGCCAGGGATTCGCGCTGGTTCAAATGGCATGCTGCCTGGACCGAGTTCCGCAGGTGTTGAAGTTGCTGCGATCGGTGCTCTGAGTGCCTCACACAGAGGCTGTGCCTACATCATCTGCATGCGAGTGAGAAGCCGCGTGACACCGCATTTTCAAAGCTTTTCAGAGCCATTTAATTGACCGTCGAGGCTCGTTGCATGCGATGACCTCGTGGCTATATTCCCGCCTCGCTTGGGCTGGGTTAGGTGGCTTTAGACGCAACTCAGCTCCGAGGTCACCAGTTGCAACGTGTTGATGAGCCCATTGACTCGGTCGCTATGACGACTCCTTCGTCGCTCAGAAACGCTTGTCATAAAAACTACCAATGCACGGAGGGTGCTCGTGTTTTTTTCGTCAGTACAGCCGAAGACTCAGACTCGTATGCTTGAGCTGACTCTCGGCGAGAGCCTCCGTGTCGGCGATCACATCATCACCGTGTTAGACTCCGACAACTGTGAAGTCAGAGTGCTCGTTGAGAAGATCGGGGATGCAGAGACTGCCGATGAAGGCCTGAGTTGGGACGACTCTTGGCAGTTACGTTTAGGCGACTGATTCAGCAAATCGGGCAGGAGCACTGCGATGGCGTTGGAATTTGGTTCTCCGGAAATCGCCTGTGCTCAAAGTCTGGTGCGATTGGGTTTGCGAGAAGATCTTGCCGACATCGGCTGCCTAACTTGCGATGCGCTCATTGCCCCTGAAAATCGTGCCGAGGTCCATCTTGTGGCTCGTGCTCAGGGTGTGATCGCGGGGGTGCCCATTGGACCATTGGTCTTTGCTGAACTCGGACACCGCGTGGCTTGGGTGTCTGAAGTGCAAGACGGTATGCGAGTCGCATCGGGACAAGTTGTCGCGCGTCTTGTCGGGCAATTGTCAGCGATCCTCATTGGCGAACGCACGGTGCTCAATTTTCTCACGCATCTGAGCGGCATCGCGACATTGACCAGTGAGTTCGTCGATCTCGTTGCTGGAACCAAGACTCAGATTTTGGATACTCGGAAGACGCTTCCGGGTTGGCGTTCACTGGCCAAGTATGCTGTGCGTGCAGGCGGCGGTACGAATCATCGCATCGGTCTCTATGACGGCGTGTTGATCAAAGACAATCACATTGCCGCATGGTCGCGACAGATTGGCAACTCGTCGCTTGCGGCGGCGGTGAAGCAAGCGCGAGCAAAGTCGCCCAAGCCGATTACGATCGAAGTCGAGGTCGATACGCTTGGGCAACTGCACGATGCCCTCGAAGGCCAACCAGACATTGTGCTGCTCGACAATATGAACTTGGACCACCTGCGCAGCGCGGTTGAGTTTCGCGATCAGTTTGCTCCGCGCGTACTGCTTGAAGCGTCGGGTGGAGTGAATCTCAAAACGGTGCGCGGCATTGCGGAGACGGGAGTCGATCGCATCAGTATTGGTGCGCTGACGCATTCCGCTCCGTCACTTGATTTGGCTTTCGACTTCTTCCAGATCGAGAGTTAGCAGCCTGTTGAAAAGGACGTGGAGCACGATTCTATCGTGCTTTCATTCAATGAATCCGGGCACGTTGAAAACGTACCCCACGACATTTAGCAGCCTGCTCAGGCCGAACTGCATGGCGCATTCTCAAGGTCGCCAGACACTCATGCGTGTCAGTGCAACATGGCCACTAAAGCAGACATCAACGTCATCGCCCCGCGTGCGAGGTCGGTCGTGATAGACACCTCGGTAGCGGAGTCCGCCGTCTTCGCGCTCGAAATGGATCGGCAGATGCAAGGGGTTGAGCGGGCAAGCGATGAATTGAGGTTCATGATCACTCTGACCAGTGAGGTCTGGTAGGTTGACGTTCCAGAATTCTCCGTGGTCGAGTGCTTGATCGATTAAGGCCGCGATGGCTTGCTGAGTGAAGCATGCGGCTCGATCCCAATCGAACTGCCCGCCTGACTTGCGGTAGTGAGAGACAGCGATTCCCGGTTTGCCTTGTAAGGCTGCTTCACGCACAGCTGCTACGGTTCCGGACATGAAAACATCGACTCCCAAATTGCCCCCGCTGTTGATGCCCGAGAAGACCCAATCGGCATCACGCACTAACTGCCACAGGCCAACTCGCGCGCAGTCCGCAGGAGTTCCCGTGACCGCCCATTGTCGTGATTGAACTTCACGAAATTGAATTGGTTCATCCGTCGTGACTCGATGCCCACAACCTGAATGAGCTCGATCTGGCGCGACGACAGTGACCTCACCAAACTGCCGCGCCACCTTGATCAGTGTGGCAATTCCGGGAGCGTCAATCCCGTCGTCATTCGTCACCAAAATCTTCCGGATCATTTTTCTGCAGGTTCCTGCCCTAAAAGCCGTTTGGGATTCCTCTGATCAGGACATGGGGCTCGCCCAATCAGGGGCATACCAGACCTACTTGATTGGTCAGCAGTGCCATGAGTCATTCTAGCAGCGCATTGAAAAGCACGTGGAGCACGATTCTTTTGTGCTCAAAATCCGGTGAATTGGGCACGATGAAAACCTGTCTCACGAAGTTCAACAGGCTGCTAGCAGAGCTCTTCGAATGGGGCAGAGCATCGTTCGATTGTCGTCACGACGATAGTCGCGAACTTTTGGATAAGGAGTTTGCACACCACGTTGCGATGAAGAAGTGGGCATGTGTGATAAGGCATGAACACTTTTGCGTTTCTTCCATGTCCAATTGAATGGTTGCTTGCGTTGAATGGGATGAATGGGAGATATTGGTGTCGGAATGACTGGTAAAATCGGCAAACTGAGAAATGTCGGTGCTTCCGGTCGACCCCGCTTAGCAAGGTCTGAGCGGCGTGGTGACGATGCGAGAGACTTTCAGAGAAGGAGACGTCTCATGAAGAGAACCAAGATCTTGTTAGCCATCAACCTCTTATCCAGTTGCGGCTTGGTCAGCGGCCAAGAGTGCTGCGCTCCAGTCCATTGCCCTTTGCCCGTAGAGGTCTCGTGCGCTCCAGCGCCAGTCGTTGAGCAATTGGTTTTGCAGGAGCACACCGTGATGGTTCCTCGTCAGGTGCTTCAACGTCAACGAGTTCAAAGCACGGCCTACCAAACCATCCAACGCCCACGTACCGACACCGTCTACGAGCAAGTTGCCGAGTACATCAATGTCCCCACTCAGCAGACCGTGATCGTGCCTCAGGTCGTCATGCAACCTCAGACCGTGACCACATTACAACCGGTCTACCGTGATGTGCCTTATCACTATCAGACACAAAGCTACGAGACTCAGCAGGTTGAACGTACCCACGCTGTGACCAGGAACGTTCCACACGACGTCACCTATCGTATTACGACTCAGCGAGTGCGTGACGTCCATATCCCTGGGCAGCCCCCGCAGCGGATTTCGCTAGGCGAACCGACGAGCCGTTGTGTCACACGCACCGAATACAAAGCTCAGACGTTCAATGAGTCACGAATTGAAAACGTCAGTATTCCTAAGACGATGACTCACACGGCGACGCAGCGCGTGATCGACTATCAACCGGTGCAGCAAACTTATCACGTCCCGGTCACCGTCAACGTGCCGCAAGTCCAAACGACCGTGCAGCAAGTCTTGCAGTATCGCGCCGTACCGCGTTCTGTGACGACGATGGAAGCGGTGCAAGTTCCCGTCGCCGTTGAGCAAGACGTCGATGTCCCCGCTATTGAGTATGTCCCAATGCGTGTGCAGAGTTATGTGCCGCTTTCGAGCCTGCGTCGTTAGTCATGTCAATCAGCAAACTCGCCTTGCCGTGTGATGAAACATCGCTGCGAGGCGTCTGCTGAACGCCGTTGATATGGGCAGTCTGATTCGTGCCAAGAGCATGGCAGCTAACGATTACTTAGATGGCTTGACGATCTCCGTGATTCGAATGGCAAAGCAGTCATCGACGACAACGACTTCGCCGGTCGCAACCTTCACTCCCTGAATGACCACATCGACAGGTTCCATAATCTGTCGATTCAGCTCGATAACGGATCCCGTTCCTAGGGATAGGATTTCACCCACCGACATCACCGTGCGGCCAAGTACGGCTTCCGCTTCAAATTTGACATCCGCCAGATGAGCTAACGACGAAGCCGCTCTGGTCGTCCGCTTACGTGGTAACTCGGGGAAGTCGGCAGCGGTTGCCTCTGAAGTGGATGTGGACGGGCTTTTGGCTTTCGCCATGACTCAGCCTTTCACCAAAGAATCGATCTGTATTGCCTGTCGCGTTCCGATTTTGCCTGGCCAGCCCAAGAATGCGCATTCTTCGGCCACAGTGACGCTTAATGGCAAATCGACCTTTTGGTCCAGCACAAGCACGTCGCCTGGTTGCAATCCTCGGAGTTCCAGAGCGGAGAGTTCGATCGTCCCTAATCGGACAGTCACGCGGGCTGGCATCTCGTTGATAAGACCTTCCAATTGCTGCTGTTCAGACGGTGCTTGGGCGACCGGAGGTTGGGAGTCAAATGACTTTGTGAGCTTCCACACGATGTGATGGGGGACAATCCATAACCACGGTTCCGATCCGAATGGTCCTGTGAATTGAAACCGTACCACGACGACACTGTCATTCTGCTGAATGAGTTGTTGCTGTTTTAAACGACACTCTTCACCTCGGAGTTGAAGGTGTCCTGAATGACCACCTGGCCAGTTCTCACGAATCGCTCGTAAGACATCGTCGAGGAAGAATTTCAGGACTTGCTGAGATGCGAGCGAAAGCTCGCCATCTTCGGGTAACTGTGTCGGGCGACCACCAAGCAAGGCATCGACTAAAAGCTTCGCGAATGGGCGTCCTAAAATCATCAGCGTGTCGCCATCCAGGCTGGCCAGGGCGATTCGAAACCCGATCGAAACTGATGGCAGGGTTGGCAGCAGCGAATCCCAGCGAATTGTGTCGATGGCCTCGACCTGCATGCTCAATGGAAAGTCGGCAGACAAGTGTTCGTGAGCGAACTGGTCAAGAGATGATGCGCTGCTTTGCATCCAGGTCAGCCATTGCTCACGTTGGTGTTGAGTGAGCCGCTGTGGGTTTTTGAAATCATGCAGTTCGACCGACATGAAGCGAGCTCCTGAGGCCGCGTTGATTCATCTGGGATACCGTTGTGATGGAATCACAAGCTCTGTCACCACGGTCGCCTGAACATCGCGACTCACTGACGCGAGGCTTGAAGTCGGGCACCGCGGCGCCATCCTCGGCGTCACGATCGACCAATTCTAAGGATGGGCTTTAGCGAGCTTGGCGACATCGCCACGTGCGAGAATCGAGCGACCTGTGAGGCAGTGGTGGAACAGCGAGCCATACGATGCATGGAATCTAATCTGCGGTTTTCGTTGTGTCCGTGAATCGTTCTGCGGGTGTAAAAAGGATTGTTTCTAATCGTCCATCGCGTTCGACCACCAATTCGACTGGATCTGTCGTAGTCGAAAGCATGGTGAGCAATTCTGTATCCAGCGAGGGTAGCGGCGATCGAGCATCAGCCTCGTACTCTGGGCTGGACACAAGTCGTGATTCCGCCCCTGCTAGGTTGCGATTCGGTTGCCGTTCGACGGTGTTGGTTCCATCCGTCTTCGATCGTGTGTTTGCGGTCCGTTGTTTGACGATCATTCGAATGCGATCACCAATTCGAATCTTCGAGCGATGTGCTGGCGACTCGCGGACCACTGCTCTCACGATCGCGCTGCCTGGTTCAGCGTCGTCGCGTTTCAACGTAAGTCCGACGCGGACGGGTTCACCTCCGAGCAGCACTTGCAGTGCGATCGTCTGCTCCCCACGCCGTAGTTTGATGGCGACTTCGTGTGGCGCTGTGAGCACACGTGTTCCAAACTCGGTGCCTTGATCAAGCGGCTGATTGTCGAATTCCAGCAACTCATCCCCGACGCGCAAACCGGCTCGGTCAGCGGGGCCTCCTGGATGCACACGCACGAGTTTGATGACGTGCTGCTTCTCGGCTTCGGGATCAAAGTTCACACCGAGCCGCGTTGGTGGTGATGTCGGTGTTCGAGTGATCGAACCGTTTTTGGCCAGCGCATTGAATTCCGCCAACTCACTGCGTGATGCCTCGCGAAACGTCGGTATCGAGTCTGTGTTGGCCGCCGCGATCGTTAGTCGCAATAGCAACTCGGTCGCGACGCGCAGGCCTTTGAAGTTGATCCGCTCAATGTCATCGCTTGGGCGGTGATAGTCCTCATGCTTGCCAGTATGCAGCATGAGACTAGGCACGCCGCGCTCGAAGAACGGCCAATGATCGCTCTCGGGGATGTATCGCAGATTAAAATCGATCTTCTGACCGACCACGTTCTGCTGGGTCACCCACTGCCGCAGTCCCGCCCCCGTTCGCCAGCCAGTGATCTCGAGGCCGACTTGTCCCAGTCGTCCGAGCATATCGGCGTGTACGGCCAACTTGAGTTGTTCCAATGGTCGCAGCGGGTTGGTCACAAAGTGCCGAGATCCGAGCAGACCTTTCTCTTCACCATCCCAGAACGCAAACAACACCGTTCGTTTCAGAGGCAACTTACTGTTCGACAATGCCTCGATGACTTCGAGCAATGCCGCAGTGCCGCTCGCGTTGTCGTCGGCTCCGTTATGGACGAATCCAATGGGGCCACGACTGTTATTGGGAGCCCCAAAACCCACATGGTCGTAGTGACCACCGACGAGCACCCATTCATGCTTCAGGGACTCATCGTGACCGGGCAAGATGCCGACAATGTTGCGCATGTTGCCATGGAAGTATTGGAACCAGTCACTGCCATCGCCCACCGGTTTGAGTGCGGTCTTCTTCAACTCGCCGACGAGGTAAGTTCCTGCGGCATGATTACCGACGGTCCCCGCTTCTCGTCCTTGCAACGTGTCGCTCGCCAAGAACTCCAGGTGCTTCTGAAGTTCATCTACGGTGATGGACTCGACCGCCATGCTCAGCGCCGGTGTGTCTTCCGCTTGAGCAACGCCGACATCAATGCTCACCAGCAAGAGGGAGATCAACAGTGAAATCCTCATGTGTCGGTTCTCTGTGTGAGAGGGAAGTCAGAGCGCCGAGCGGCGTTCATTTTCGAGTCCGCAAGGTCCAATGCCGATCACTCGTGGCCTGCACATGGAGTGGCGAGACTCCGAGCGGTACGACACATGCTCTCAATTCATCGACGGTCAACGCTGCGTGTAGTGACTGCCGAAATAGCTGTTGCTGGCGAGGGGAATCCATGCCCGCATAGGTCGCGACAATGTGCTCGATGTTGTCGATCGACGGCGGGCGACACAGATCGCGTACGAACCACAAGCCGTTAGGACGGAGAACTCGTAACATCTCGTGGAGGCAATGGCTTGGTTCAGGAATGTGGTGCACGATGCTGTTGGAGATCACCCAGTCGAATGAGTTCTCGGCATACGGCAAGCCCTTGGCGTCAACAAGTTCCGTGATGATTCGGCCCGACAGACCCGCTTGCGCGATATTGCGATCAGCCAGCGTTAGCATCTCGGTCGCCAGATCGATCGCAACCACTTTGAAATTGCCCGGCCGACGGCAGAGTTCAATCGGGATCAATGCTGTACCAGTGCCAACGTCCAAAATGCGCAGCGCTTGCCAAGACTCTGGAGGTGGCGCCGGGGCTTCGGAGGCCGCTGCCAAGAGATCGTCGACAAAGATGCGATTCACGGTGTCGTGGTGCATCGAGTCGTAGTCGGCAGCTTCTTCAACCGTATCCATGACTTCGGTTTCAAGGACTCGTGGCAACATGGCATGTGCTCCGAAGGAGAGGGACTACTCACTCCGCGACTCGATGTCAGCCAGCAATTGCGAGTGATCAGTCGAAGAATCCGGCACTCGCTCCCAGTGAAACTCAGTCGCTTCACCTTCATCGTAAACGTGTAGCAGTGAGTCCGTGACTTGTCGCACAATCTGCCGCGTCGTGGCTCCCTTGAGCTTCACGACAAAGTCGATCTTCTTCTGAGGCACACCGCTCACGGTATGAAACGTGAGCCGATCGTCCTCCAGTCGCCACTCTTGCTCGAACAGCAATTGCGTCGCGAAAAAGCGGTGCATGCCGCGTAGTTGGCAAATCATGGTTGCGGTCCCGTCAGCCCGAATCGTCAGTGTGCGGTCGGCTTGATAGTCATCGTGCCAAGTGCCGATCAGCCGCTGGATGAGCGGCGTTTGCTGAGCAGTCAACGCTTGATTGAGACTGACTGACGCGCGCGGCCTCAGGAGCATGGTCGTGATCGCGATCTCGACAGCCAGCAGTGTCACAGCAATCCAGCCGTGTCGTGGTTTGAGCATGTTCGATTCACATCCTTGTGAATGACAATCGTTGGAATAACGAGGGCACAGAAGAAGTGGGATTAGTCTTTCGTTTATTGAGGTTGCCATGAGCCGTGATGGCCAGCTCAATAAACGGGATGCATCTGATGTGGATTCATGCGGCGCCGGTCAGCGGAGTTTCTTGTGGGCCATCATCTGCATGCAGAGCTTGCTGGATCTCACCGCGTCCGGCGAAGTAATAGACCGCGCCAATCATCGCGATACAGATCGAAGTCAGGCGGTAAGCTCCCGCAGCCACAAGTCCTAACTCGGCGGATGATCCAGAGAGTTCATAGCTGCGTTTGACGGCGTACTCCAACCCGCCAATGCCGCCATTCGTGGGCGTGATGAACGAGACCAGTTCGGCCAATGGGATCAACAAGATGTGCGAGGCGTAGGCCGGTAATTCTTCCGGTGAGCTAATCGCTCGAGCACAAAAGTAGAACGAGGAGATCACGCCGAATTGCCCCATGATTCCGATGAGAATTCCGCCGAAGATCGCTCCCTTGCGAGATTGGTACATGGAAGCCGACTCGGCGACGTCAGAGATCACCGCTCCGATCTTGGGCAGTCGCGAGATCCAACTCACGAGTCGCGACTTCGAAAACGCTGGATGTAGAATGAGTGTCAGGATGCCAATTCCGATCCCAGAGCCGATCCAAACAACTCGATTGATCGTCGCACGGTCTTCAATGTTTTCGGGCGCGAAGAAGGATGCTCCAGCACCGACCAGCAGCAATGACACTAAGCCCAGCATGCGGTCGAGAATCACCGTCGAAGCAGCGATCAGTCGTCGTTCGGGATGCCGTCGTACGAGCATTGTTGCTTTGACCGCGTCGCCACCAATGTTGCCGAACGCGATGTAGCTAAACATGTAGCCCACAAAACCGAGTCGCAATGCATCACGAAAGCGGAAATCGAATCCTTGCGCCCACACCAGTAGAAACCAGCGTGTGAAGGTCAGCACGACCGAGGTCAAACAGAGCCCACTACCGAGCGCCAAAAAGTGCCAACCAATGGGGTGCTGAAACAACTCCGCAAAGCCCGCTCGGTTCTTATGGACCAGGAAACCGACAATGCCCAATGCCAGCGGCCACTTCAGCCACGGGAGAACTTTGCGCCAGCCTGACACCGATCCGTGGGTCATCGCCGATCCTTCTAAGTCAACATCGTTGAGTCGACTTACGACAACTCTTTGTAGGTGTCGAAGCACATATAGCCGATCAATGCGGCACTCACGAGAAACATGATGTCTTGCATCATTTCCCCAGCGAACGGGAACCCGGTCGCCATGTCGACGATCGCCAGCAGACCGACAAGTGCGGCAGCGGCAAACGAACCAATCAGCATTTGCTTTACGCCGGACGTCATTACGGTCCTATCCAACGAGTTCGTAGCGGGTCAATCTGGGTGAAAAAGTCAGAGCAGCCACAGTAGACCGAGTATAAGACGACGTTCGAAAATGAATCCAGTTCAGAACCATGCCTCGTCCCTGAATGGTTCCCATCAGCCCGCGCCACATGTCGCCAACGCTGTCAGGTGAGTAGGATTGCTCTGATTTGTCGGGATTCGACCGATGAGACCACGCTTTGTGTCGTTCTTAGGCTTCTGGTTGGGACACCTAAAGCTGCGCAGACTCGGACGGGCAGGTGTTTGGGCTATAGTGAGGCTTCTGGGCGCTATCGTCTAACCCGGTTCGAAAATTTCTCTATGGTCGCCTGAGTTGCGACAGACCTCGAATGATTCACCAACCAACGACGCTCTATCTGATCCGACATGGATCCACCCTTTCCAACGAAAACAAGCCGCGCCTTTTACAAGGGAGTGGCGTAAACAGCGGGCTGAGTGACCTTGGCAAACGTCAGGCTCGGCGGGTTGGCGAATGGTTTCGTCATGTGCCCGTCGACGTCGTTTACTCCAGTCCGCTGATGCGGGCAGTCGAGACCGCTCAAGAAATCTGCGGCGCGGTTGCACGCTCTCTAATCACGGTGCCTGAATTGGTTGAGGTCGATGTTGGGCTTTGGGAGCGGCAAACATGGGACTCAATCAAAGTCCGTCATCCCGAAGAATACGCTCGTTTTCATGGAGATTGTTCTCAGTACGGCTACCTCGGCGGTGAGTCTTACGGTGACGTACAACGCCGAATTGTTCCGGTCTTCACGCGGTTGCTCGAACAGCATGTCGGCCAGACGATCGCCGTGATTGCGCATTCGACGGTGAACACGGTCTACCTCGCTACTCTGTTGAAGCTCGAGGTGAAGCTTGCTCGTAAACTGCCACAAGAGAACTGTGCCGTGAATGTGATTCGCGCCATCGACGGCGTTCCACAACTTGTGACAATGAACTCGATCTTTCATCTTGAAGCGATCTGACACGACTCAATTGGGTGACTATCAGAACGGCTATGGTGACGGACGTGGTTCCGCGTTCAGAGACCACGAGTCGGTAGTTAGGTAGTCACGAACATACGGCATTAGACCTAACGATAAGAGTTCTTGCTCGATGTCGGCGGATTGTGGCTCGTGTAGCGTGTTTCGGATCTCAGCAATGATCAGCCGTGCAAATTGTTTGCGAGCTCGACGGAGTTGCTGACGGAAAGCATCTGCTCGATAAGGCTTGCCGAGCACTTCGCTCACTCGTGCCGCTAGAGATTCTGAGTCCTCGTTTGGGAAGTCGACGGTCAATCTCAAGGTCGTGAAGAACAGATTGCCCGGAGTCTCGTGTTGATGTAGCTCTAGAAGTTGCCAGACACGATCCAGTAGGCACTCGCGCCACTGCGCGTCCCATTGAAGGTCTGCGTGTTCGTCTGGCTTGGCAATGAGCGAGTCGAGCATCGCATCATCTAATTCAACGAGGCGACGCTGTCTGAGAACGCCCAGCGACACATATCGCACTGCGGCCTTAAGGTAGTCACGAAAGCGTCCGCGCGACACGTTCGTCGGACAGAAGCCTTTTTCGAAGACTCGTGTCAAGAATTCTTGTGTCACATCGTCCGCGTCAGCTCGCTGCTTCACGATCGCCGCGACGTACTTACGAATTGCAGGCGCGTACCGCATCACAAACTGCAACGGATTACTGATCAGAGGCCAGTAAGTCGAAATTTGCTCCAAGATCGACTTGGGGGTGTCGGTCATTCTGGAGCCTTCGTCTCGGCGACACGGAGTGACATTTTGAGCCTCACGACTCAGCGGACGAAAGGGGGGACGTGACTACGAACGCGTTACCGAATTCGCGTTGATGCTCGGTTCGTAAAGGATGGGAGTCGTCATTCCGTCTTTGGTTTTGATTCCGGCTTTTGAGGTTTGGGCTCGGCTTTTTCAACCTTACCAAACATCAATCCACCAACCGGGCCGTGCTGCCAGGTTCCCGCGTACCGGTCACCGTGAAACATGACCCGTGACGAAAAGGTGCCCATGCCGGGAATCGTCAGTTCGTCAAGCACGATGACGGGAGTTGTGCCAGCCCACTTAACGGTCAGTAATAATGGGATGGGAGTGCCTTTGAGCTCATAGCTGAAAAGATACTGATCTTCTTTACCGGGCATCTTTCGAACTTGGCCTAGCTTGTAACGATCTGGTTTCAATGGCTTATCGCCATTCTGCCCATCCGTAGTAAAGAAGCCGACGAGCGTCGCACCACTGAGTTGTTCTTCAAATTCTTTTTCTGCTTGCTCGCGTGTCTTGAGTGGAATTTTAGCGGGGGTCGGTTCGTCAGACTTCTTCGGGGTATCTTGAGCTATCACATTCAAGTTGAGAATGAATACTAGCAGCGATATCAGTAATAACTTACTCATGGGATGGGTTCCTTTCTGCAGCAGGATGAGTTCTTCGACCTCAGGGCGTGACGAGATGATGGAATCGCTGCGAGTCCGCAAAACGATATTGGTACGAATTTCTGACATGCAGACGCAACAACCGATTAACGAAAAAAGTCGACGGCTATTTAACGCTGCAAATGCAACAGGATGGCTTGAAAAATGTTATTTTACTAGGTTCACCTCTACTTGACGATAAAGCTAGACCCAACTGGCATGCAATTCATCCCAGGGTAATGTGTACTACGAACATCTTTCGGTGGGATTGCTCGATTTTGGAGCGGTGTTGTAGCGGGTCGAGGCGTTCTAAACGAATCGCGTCAATGCGTAGAGTGTCGCCGAGGGCGATCATTGACGACTGCCTGAATTCCAGCAGTGGCTGAAGCAAAAGGTTTGCTGGAAGCCACGACAACTTGCAAAACCTGTTAGACCGATTGCTTGACCCGGTCCTGAAATATTCGAGTTGGCTTTGCGTCTGTTTCTAATTGAGATGTATTTGTTATTTTGTTGACGTAATTGAACTCTTTTATCGGCGATTCTTGAGGCTAATGGTTCCGTCGTCGCTGAAATCAGTTTTTTCTCTCGAATTTTGAGATTCTGGGAACTGCCAGCGGAGGGGCTCGTCTCACCAAGTTGGCTCTCGATGGGATCTGCTCAGGTGAGTGAGTTGTAGTTGCGGTTTGTCGGCGGGGCGTTGATCCAACCATAGGACGTCCCGGGAGTCAAAAAGTTCCAGCAAGAATTTGAGCTCGCTTCAGTCTTGAGGCCGCATGTCTGTCGCTCAAATCCTTACACGCGGCAGAACCGGATGTCTGACGCAGTCCATTGGGACGCTGGGACTTAGGTTTTGATTCCGTTTGCCCAAAAATACAGTCTCGTGGTAGTCTCATGGGCAGGGTTTGCCCAATCGACATTCCTTCTCGTTTTCATCTCTCGGCTGTTCGGCCATACAAATTGGAGTTTGCTGCCATGGCAGAAAATCGAGGCGTCTGGGGGATAGACATCGGCCAGGCTGGTCTCAAGGCCATTCGTTTGAAGTATGCCGAAAGCGCCAAGCAGGCCCTGGCAGTGGCTTTTGACTACATCCCTCATCCCAAATTGCTAAGTCAGCCGGACGCCAACCCTAAAGAGCTAATACAGCAGGCTTTGCAGACGTTTCTGGCTCGCAACGACGTTCGCGGTGATCAAGTTGCAATCAGCCTGCCGGGAAGCACTGCATTAGCACGCTTTATTCAACTCCCCCCGGTTGAGGAAAAAAAGGTCGCGGACGTCGTCAAATATGAAGCGAAGCAGCAGATACCTTTCGCTCTCGAAGACGTAATTTGGGACTTTCAGACACTCGGGGGAGGAATTGTAGAAAGCGGTTTCATGTTAGGGGCGGAAGTTGGACTTTTTGCCATGAAGCGCGATCAAGTGGCGGAAAGCCTACGTCCGTTTGATGAAGCGAAAGTGGAAGTCGAACTTGTTCAAATTGCCCCATTGGCGCTGTATAACTTTATATGCTACGACCAGTTTGGTGTTCGTCTGGGGAGTGACGATGGTACGAATCAGGAATTCCATGTCGTGCTTGATATGGGGACAGACAACACCACGTTGCTAGTGACGAATTGTGAAAAGATCTGGATTCGGAATGTACCAATTGGTGGGAATCATTTTACTCGCGCGCTGCTGAAGGAGATGAAGCTTACCTTTGCAAAAGCTGAGCATCTAAAATGCAATGCGACAAAATCTCCTGATCCGCGTGCCGTATTCCAGGCGCTTCGTCCTGTTTTCAACGAATATGTGTCTGAGATTCAACGCTCAATCGGTTACTTCAGTAGCGTCAATCGTGACTGCCAGATTACTAAAGTGATCGGGGTTGGAAATGGATTCAAGCTCGCTGGCCTTCAGAAATTCCTTCAGCAGAACTTGAATTATGAAGTTGAGCGAGTTGAGACATTTAAAGCTGTTATTGGCGATACCGTGTTGAGTGCTCCTGTTTTTCAGGAAAACATCATGTCGTTTGTCGTGCCCTACGGATTGGCACTTCAGACGCTTAACGTCACGAAAATCCACACCACGCTGTTGCCTCCTGAAATCGCCCGTGCACGTCGCATTCGACGCAAGAAGCCGTGGGCCTTGGTCACGGCTTCTTCACTTTTAGCAGGCCTGGCAGTTTCTTCAGCGGGCTATGCTAGTGTCAGCAAGTCTGTTAGCACCGAACGTTTTGGGGCTCAGGAGAAAGCCGTTAGCGATGTCAAGAATTTAGTCAAAGGAGGGGCTGACAAATACGAATCTGCGAAGGGAGAGCATCAGAAATTAGTTGATGCGGGTGAGTCGCTGATTACTTATGTTGATACTCGTGAGCTTTGGCCTGAGCTTTATCGTGCCATTAATGAATGCTTACCACGATTAACCGTCAATCAGAACGACCTTCGCGATCCGAGAAAGATGCCAATTCTCTATATCCGTAGTGTTACGATGAAGAAGTACGCGGACACAAAGCAATGGTTCGAAACCCTAAATCCATCTTATAAACAAAATCTGCGAAAGGACGAAGAGGCAGGTCCAACTGGGCCTGGCTATGTCGTAACTCTAAGCGGCACTCACTACATAGAAGCTCAAGAAGCAGGGGGGCCGTGGCAGTTTCTTAGAGATGCATTTATTAAAAATCTGGAGAAAGACTTTCATAAATCCGAGGTTAGCGAAGGGGCGCCTGTTCCAGTTCGTCATATGGGTATATCCCATGCGGTTTTGAATTTCCGCGATAAACGGAAAACTTTGTGGTTTGAAGGAGGGCCTCCTAAGGGGGGCGCTGTTTCAGGTTTCGGAGGCTTACCGATGGCGCTTCCGATGGTTCAGCCAATGCCCACGGGGACGACTGTGAAAGGCGAAGCGACGCGTCCTATGAATGTTCCGATAGAGATTTGGGAGCATTTCTTTGACGTTCAGTTTGTGTGGCGTCCAACTCCCATCAAGAAGCGGCAACTGCCAGTTGTGCCTGGGGGTGAGGTTGCAGACCCGACGACAGGAGGCGGGATTCCGTCGACCGGAGTCACGCAGGGGCAACTGGGCGAACCACAAGCATCAACGGTTCCACCCGGAAATTCCTCGGTTCCTGCTGGAGGGCAATCGCAGTCTGGGGGCAACACATCGCTGACTCCTGCCATTCTTCCGGTAAATCAACAGCCACCGCCAGCGGTTCCTCAGGTCGGCCAGTAATGAAGAGTTGGTTCCGGAGATGCTGCGCATATTTCTTGTTTAAAAATGAATTTACTACTGCGGAGTCGGTTTTATGGAAAAGCTTAAGCCGCTGATTGTCTATCGCTTTTGGATCATTCTTGGGGTTGTGTTGATACTTCCGCCAATCGGGTGGGTATCAGCAACCGGAAAGCTATCCGCCGAGATTGGCACTCGTATAAGCACGCTCGACGGATTAAAGGGGGCGATTCCCAACGGCCAAGGGGCACCGAACGATGACTGGGCTGCACAAGCGGAGAAGCTTGTGAAGAATCGTGACGTTCGTAATCAGTTTGCTCTCAAAGTGCTCTGGGATTCGCAAGTTAAGACCAGGGTGTGGTTTCCTGGAATCGCGAAGTTTATGAGCAAGTGCCCTTATCGGGGCGAGTTAGCTGACCGCAATGAAAAGGAGCAGGTTCCTGATCTTTACCGTGATGGGTATGACTCTGAGGTGGCGAGAGTTTGGAAGATTCCCTTCCCTAAGCAGGATATGAGTGATCCCGATCGGGCCAAAATTGTAGACTTTCCATTAAGTCGTATGCCACGAGTTCCGGCAACGACATGGAGAGGCATTGTCCCGACGTGGCCTGAAATTTGGAATGCGTCGGAAGATTTGTGGCTGTTAGAGCAGTTGATGCTCGCTGTTCAAAGAACTAATAACATTGCGACTAATCTCACAGACGCAAATGTTAAGCAAATCGAGTCCGTCGAGTTGTTTGGTGGTCGCCGATTGGGGCCAACTGATGCGCCTGTTGCCGCTGCTTCGGCTGGTTATGGTGAGGGTGGCATGCCGGGAGGAGCTTCTCCGGTGGGAGGGGGGCTTCCGGTCGGGGGCATGCCAGGCGCGGCTACAGCGTTCACTGCAGTCACGTCCGCCGAATTCAGCATCGGCGAAGAATATGAAGTGAAATCTCGAACCTCGGCTTCGCAGGGAGGGGCAGAAGGGTTTCCTGGTTCTGCGGCGGTCGCTATGCCCGGAACTGCAACTGCGGCGGTAACTAACCCTTCTGAGGGGCGTTATGTGCAAGACACTCCTGCGTTTCGCACACGCGGATTTCGACTAAAGATCGTCGTGCGACAGCAGAACGCGATGGAGTTGGTTCGCGAACTCTTGAACTCTAAGTATCCGATAGAAATTGTTCGAATTCAGCAATTTGCTTTGAACCCGGCATTTGGTGCGTCCTCGTCAGCAGGTGGAGGTGGATTTAGTGGTGGGTTTGGAGGATCGCCTCCAGGGTATCCTGCGGCTCCGGGTGGCTTTACGGGAGATACTACACTTTCCGGAGACTTAGGTTCTGGTGCTGTTGCCGATCCACTATCCGCCTTAAGTACCTCTGGGGTTGAAGGTGTTGCGGCAACTGGCTCTCCTCAGGATGCCCTGGTGTATCAAGATCCGCACTTGGTCTCGATGGTTATTCTTGGTGAACTTTATATTTATAACGAGCCAAAGCTTCCGGAAACGAATTCAGTAGCGCCAAGCGATTCGAATTCTGCCATTCCGATGAGTCATCCAAGTGACTCGACAACCCTAAGTGTTGCTCCCGTTGTTGGAGACGAGTCAACTTCAACAACTACAACAAATGGTGGCACCTCTGAGGGGGTTGAGGCTGCAGTTATCGGCAAACCAACGCTTCAGAAGTCTTCATCTGATGGAATTCCGACGAATCAGCCATCTGCTTCTGATTCCGAGAAGTGATAAATAGGACCGCATTGACTGTTTGGTTTATTTTAGTTCATTTGATTGCGACATCTCTTGTGTTTAAGGAGATCTGTAATGGCCAACTTGGGTGCTCAACTTAAGGGGGTTAATTGGAAGGAATTCTTCATTAACCACTGCGAGAAGCTCGTTCTCGTGATGGTGGGTGTGTTTGTATTGACATCACTTGGTACAACGCGATGGAAGTCCTATCCAACGCAACCGGAAGAAATTGACGAGAAAGTCAATGCAAGTAAGGCTGCCTATATGGCGTCGCGATGGCCAGAGGAGAACAAAAAGGACTTTGAAGCACGCGATTTAGGCGACGTAGTTGCAGGTGTGACGCAAGAGATCCCGTCTCGTCCTAATGATATTTATACGCTTGGGACATCGTGGGTCCGACCGATTTATCCGCCCAAGCTCAAGCGAGGCGAAGTCACCTGGCTAAGTCTCGAGGAGCCCATGGCAGATCCGGGTAAAGTGCTGCTAGCTTTTGTTCAGGCATCCCCATCGACAGAGTCTGGACAGCCGCTCGTTGTCATGGATGGGACGACACAGGATCAGAACCGAACAAACACCGAATTAGATGACGATTCTAAGCCGCGCGGCGTAGATGGGCCGCGAAATGTTCCCAATGTTACCCCTAATTCTACTCCAATGCCGTTGATGGCTCCTGGTGGTGGCCATGCCGCTGGCGGTGGAGGACCAGGAAAGGCAAAAAAGAACTCAGCAGCTGGGGGCGGGCATGCTGCTGGCGTTGATCTTAATCTCATGCCATCTTCTGGAGCGGATGGCATGATGATGCCAGGAGCTGGAGGTCAAGGTCGAAATGTCGAGGCTAAAGGCTATCGTTTCGTTTCGGTACGCGCTGTTTTTCCGTTGAAGCATCAACTGGAAGAGATTCGTAAAACTTTGCAGTTGGAGACAACGACTCAGGCTTGGGATCAATTGAGATTTGCGGATTTTAAGATCCAGCGTCAAACGGCTTTGGCTGGAGAAAAACCATGGGCTGGTAATTGGGAAGATATTGATATTCAAACCGCAATCGACATATTGAGTCGCGTTGACTTTGACGTGGATGTCGTTGAAGAGAAGTATCGAGATCCGGTAATTACGATGCCCTTGCCGTTTCGTGAAACAGGGAATTGGCGTGCTCATGCGTCTCATCCGCGTATCAAAAAATTGCTGACGGATGAGGAAGCCGCTCGGCAAGAAGCAATCAACCGAGCAGCGATTGAGACCGCCGATAAGCTAAAGTTAAAGCAAGGTGGAGCGGGTGGTGGTTTCAATCGATTACAACATAATACCAGAGATCTACAGCGGCAGATCATGGGTAATAGCAATGCCTCGTCAACCTTTAATGAGATCTATAGTTCTCAGTCTGGGATGATGGGCAGTGGAATGATGCCCGGGATGTCGACCGCTGTGATGGGAGGCGGGCATGGTGGGAGTCCCTCTGGCGGCATGGCAATCCCGGTCGGGGGTGGGGGGCATGGGGCAACTCCTGCTTTTGCAGGTGGTGGTGGTCATGGTGCTGTGCAGGGGATGATTGGAAGTGGTGTTGGGGGGGCATCGGGGATAGGAATGGGTGGTATGGGCATGGGTAGTGGTGTCGTTGCTGCTGCGGTCTCGATCCCTGAGGTTCTGTTATTTCGATATCTCGACTTTGATGTGATTCCAGGGAATGCATACCGATATAGGGTTCAGTTGGTGATGAAGAATCCTAATTTTGGTGCCGAGGCGATTGATCTTAAAGATCCTAGTTCGGCAAACGGAGAGAATCGTGAGGGCAAGTTTTCGCCGCCTACGAATCCTGTTGTAATTGAAGACGAGTTAAAAATATTTATTTCTAAAATAAATACTCCATCTACAGGCAATACAGCTGATATGGAGGTGTTTCAGTGGCTGACTGATTCTGGTAGTTATGTAATGGCGCCGTTTGTGAAGTTGGCTCGCGGTGATCAACTGGCCGCTTTGACGGGAACAGACTCGAAGACCGGGGATAAGATTGGCGGTGTTGAAGTGGAATTACTGCGGCCGGCTAATTTGTCCTTTAAGAAAGAACGAATTGATTTCGAGACTCCAAATGTGCTGCTGAATATGGCTGTTAGTAGTGTCGTTTCTCCGGAAGATAATCCTGACCTTGGACTTCCATCAAAGCGTATCCCTGTGAAGCTTGAGGAAGTCGTGATGGTGAATCGGTTTGGTGAAATCGTTGATGTGGATAATTCGACTCAGAAATCAAACCAAGTGGCGGCGGTTCAACGCATCAAGTCACAGGAGCAGGCTTTTAGCTACCTGAAAGTTGCTGCTCCCACGGCAAGCGGAGGTGGTCTCGAAGGATACCTGAGCGGAATGATGCCACCTGGAGGTGCTGAGGGAATGATGCCTGGGGCCAAAGGTGGGAAGATGCCTAAGAGATCGGGTAGCGCATTGAAGCGAGGGAGCATGTCAAATGCAGGAGGGCATCCTGGGATGACTCCCGGCGGTGCAGGTTTCACTAACTGACAGTCATTTGTTCATTTTGCGGGGATGAGCAGTGTTTACGATTCTCCATCGCGATGCTTGAGGCACTGCACGAGCGCTTCAAGCATCGCTGTGGTGGTCTAATGCAGCCGCCGATTCGGAAATCGCCCTCATCTACGGGGCCGTCCCTGCCACGCAGAGTCGTGATGTGCTCTATAGCGTGATTTCCACTGCTCAGGGGTGACAGGACTCAGTGAGTGCGACTCAATCTGTTTGTTTTTGTGTGAATCGTGACGAACGGTCGTAGGCACTAGTTTCAAGGCGGCTTGGGGTGGGTTTGCGTCTTGAACAGTCGCGACTATTCGTAACCGTTACAATCGCTACAACCGGAACTTTGCGACTCGCCGTCTCATTGGCGCAGTCAGATTGAGTGAATCCCAAGTTGACCCGTTTCTCGCGGCAGGCCTAGATTTCTTGTGATTTAAGTAAAGTCGGAATGGATGACCGACGCGTCAACCTTTCATTGCCTTGCCTTCACGGAGGAGTTGTTATGCCCCGCTCGTCGTTGCTGATCTTTCCGCTACTTGTGTTAGCGGGATTGATCGCAGGATGTGGCCCGAAGGCGGTTCGCTCCGACAACAGCGGTGCGCGGCCACTTGTGCAGAAGACGCCAATTGGTCCGCCGCCTGCTCCAAAAGCGCAACGACCGACAGAGCTCAATAATCCATGGAAGCCTCAAAAGGGCAAACGTGAATGGCGTCACATCGTCATTCATCACACGGCTTCGCCGCGAGATTCCGTTGAAAGTATTCATCAAGCTCACTTGAAACGTGGTTGGGAAGGTGTTGGTTATCACTTTGTCATTGGCAACGGCAATGGGATGGCCGATGGTGAGATTGAGCCAACGTTCCGATGGAAAACTCAAATGCACGGGGCGCATGCTGGCAACGAAGAATATAATCAGCATGGAATCGGAGTTTGTTTGGTCGGCAATTTCGAGGATTCGCAACCATCAGCCGCTCAACTCGCGGCAGTAAAACGACTCGTGGGAGTGCTAAAATCACAGTATGAGATCAAATCGGCGAATGTTGTCGGTCATAGAACGGTGAAAGCCACCGCATGCCCAGGGAAGCATTTTCCGTTGGCAGAAGTCAGTCAGGCGGAAGTGTTGCCATTCGTTGTCGGCGACTCTCGTATGACCGAATTGCATCTCATCGCCGCACATGGAGGGCGTCTTGATGAATAACCCACGTGAGGAACTCCAGGATTGGTTGCAGCGGACTGAGATTTATGTTGGCTCGTACGACGCGGGTTCGTGGCGTCCGTCGGGGCTTGGCTGGGATGGCCAGAATTTGCAGAGGCCTGCATTAGACGCGGTTGGCACTATCCCAGACAATTACGAGCCACGATATGCTTATCCACTGATTGTGTGGCTGTGCGACGAAGTTTGTGGATCCGCTCAAGCGATGAGTCATATCAATCAGATGAGTCCGCAGAATTATGTTGGCTTGGCGCTGGACGGAGCAGTACTGCCCGAGCAAGCACGTAACGAAGACTCGCGCGACTTATTAATTGGTACGCTGAGGCAACTGATCGACGTTGAGAATCGGATCGTTGCGGTCATCCGTGATTTTCGGCAGACAGTGCATGTGCATTCCGAACGAGTGTTCTTGATCGGAGCGGGGCGAGCTGCAACGACTGCGATGCTTGTGGCAATGCACCAACCGGAATGGTTTAGTGGATGCGTTGCTTTTGGTGGCAAGTTTCCGGCTGAGGCAAGCTTGCTCGTTCGCCGTCGTCTTTTAACGGGGCCACGTTTTTGGCTGAGTGCTCCGCAACTTGATCGCAAAGTGAATTACGGCGAGGCGACATTGCACGCGGCTCGCCAACTGATCGCGGCGGGCCTTGACGTGGCGACGCATCTCCATTCTTCAAATCGGCTGATTTGTCGCTCGGCGTTGTTGGAACTCGACCGTTGGATTATCTCGGGCATCCTTGCAGAAGCAGGATGAGAATTATTTGAGAATAGCCCACGTGCTGGTGAGGCAGAGTTCATTGTTCCGGGTGGTGCCCTTCGGTTGTTTCATGTGTTGATTGGGCGTGTTTATGGAAATGAGGCTCGGGGACCGGCTTGCGAGTGACATCACCTTCTTCAACTGGTGACGTATCCATCGCTACGAGAGCGGCGACGGCCTCAGCCGCCTTCGCCGCAGCTTCAACGGCAGCGTCACATTCAAGCTTAGCTTGGCGTTTTCGCTCTTGGTTGATGATCACGGTGCCAAACCAGCCTCCGAGTAGCGCTGGAAGCCAAATCAACGTGCCAAGTAAAGCCATGGCGACCATTGCCGCCATCAGCCAACCAAAGCGACTGATCAAAGTCAATTCGGCGGGCCACAACACGAGTAAGCCTATTCCGACTACAACTCCGGTTTGGCAGAGTGCCGGTCCGCAATGTCCGAGAGCTTCAGCGACCGCAAGCCGTCTCGTCCGCCCTTTAGCAAGCCCATCACGGAACCACGTCAGCATATGTAATGTTGCATCGACCGAGATTCCCAATGCCACCGATGCAGTGATCATGGTCCCGACATCGATTGCTACTCCGAGCCAAGACACCAAACCAAAAACGACGCTGACGGGCAATGCATTGGGAATCATCGCGATGAAACCGCCAAGCGGGCTGCGCAACACAATCGCGAGTGTCAGCCAGATACTAAGAAACGCCCACCAAAAACTCTGAATCATGCTTGTCAGCACTGCCTGCTGAGTCTCCAAGAAGAGTGGTATCATGCCGGTCACGACAGAATCAATTCCCGGATTTACCGCCGCTTCCGTGGCAATGATTGAGGCAATTTCCTTAGTCAGCACTGAATAGTCGGCATCGGTCATGATGTTGACTTGAGCGGTGATGCGCCACAGTTCGTCACCTTTCTTGCAGAGCGTGCGATTCGTTTTCTCAAGTACGACATCCTGGTCCGCAAAGACCAAAAAGCTACGAGCGGTCGACTCGGGGGCTTGCAACTTCTTCTCAGCAGCATTTTCAAGCCGTCGCTGTACATTGGATGTCTTGCGGGTGAGCAATGCATCTTCGGACATGGTCGGTCGGAACGTGGCCAAAGAAATGCAGCCACTGATATCTCGATGCTGGTCAATTAATTTGTTTTGAATGCGGCGTACAACCTCTTGCCGCTCGGAGAAGATCAATCCGTCGTCGCTCGGCGATCGCATTTTTTCCGGGAATCGAATTACGATATCGACCGGAACGATGCCGCCGATTTGCTCTTCGACAAAGCGATAATCTTTCACCACTTGTGAAGACTCTGGGAAATAGCGGATGGCTTTTGTCTCAGTCTTGAACCACATCAATCCCGCCGAGCAACAGGCCGCTACAAGTACACATGAGAAGGAGACGAGTCCGTGTCGCATCACGAGCTTGCTGGCGATGCGTTCCCAAGTACGGCTTGATTTTTCGTCGTCACCACCAAGGGCGATTTTCTTCGGCAAATAAGCCAATAAAGGTGGTAAACCATAGAGCGTGACGCCATATCCAATCAGCGAGCCAAGTGCTGAGTATTTTCCAAAGTCATAGACAGGAGTTAGTGAGCTCGACATGAGCGAGGCTAGGCCGAATGCTCCGGTGATACTGGCGAGGAAACACGGCATCGTTGCCATCTTGATCGCTTCGGTGACGGCCGTCTCCGGGTTCTTCTTTGCAGCGTAGCGCCAGTAGCTGACGACATGCACCCCTGCTTCCATTGTCGTGACGAGCAGTAATGTTGGCATCACCACGAGTACCATATTCATCGAACCGCCCATCGCGGGGACGAGCGCGACCGTCACCAGCACGGTGTAATAAGCTCCGAACAATACGATCGCAGTTAGTCGTTTACTCTTGAGCATCAATAGTGCGAGCACCGCACCGACCAACCCTGAAAACGCAATCAGAGAACGGCCGGGCAGCCACCAAATCGGGTATGTTTTATTCCATGCGGCTCGTTTCACTGCTTGGTTGAGTTCAGAATTTGCGACCGGCCGTCCCGCAAGATGTAGCGTTTCGGGGGCGATCCCGACGTCCGCAGTCACACTGCGAATGGCTTGTAACGTCTCTGTTAGATCAGCCATCCCGCGTTTACTTAGAACTACCGCAACACCAATCGGAGAGCCTGAGGCGAAGAATGCCTTTTCAATCAGTGGTGTTCCGCTGGCTGATTTCAAGCTCTGTGCGATCTCAATAACACGTTGTGTCTGCTCCGCCCGGGGCATCATCCCTGGCCATTCAACTTGCGCATGATGCAAGGGCAACGGTGCAAATGGTTCGGCATTTGGTGCTTCGATGATCCGCTGCGCGAGCTTGTACTCCGATACGTCTTCGTTTGGTTGCCAATCGGTGAACGGGCCGAAGATTCGGATGTCGAGCTTAAGATCAGCCTTTAGCCGTTCTTGCAACAGTTTGAGTGTCTCAGCTTCTGCCGCTTGACCTTGTTCCGTTAGGGCCAGCTTGAGTGAACCTGTTCCGACTAAGATGCCTTGTAGGCGAGCGAGAGCTTCGTCACTCGAGATATTTTCGCCTTCAATTCTCCGAAGCAGTTCCTGTGGTGTGATGACTCGCTCGACTTGCAGTAAGCCGCCGTGCTTGATGCCATCGCCGTCGGGGACGCCTTCGAGGCGATCGACGAGCCACTTCACGCGCGGGTCGTTGAGTGAACTGCCCTGCCAAGTTACGACGACACTTTCGCTTGCGGAGAAGTGCGAGTGATACCAATCCAACGTTTTGACATTGGGGTCGTCGGCCGGCACCCAGTTCTTGATGTCGTTGTTGAGATGAGTTCCGCGCAGCGACCAGATCGCTGGTGGTAGCAGGGCGACGAGCGCCACAAGAACCCAGAGGCCCATCCCGTGGCCCCACGGATCCTTCCGATCTAAGAAGTGCGTCATGCGGAAACTCAAACAGCATGTGGAGCAATAGCGTTCGGCCTGGCTCCGGAGGGCAATTGGTCAAGTTGCCCGTCGTTTCTCTGAGCGGCTTACGCGAACTCATTGGTCACGAGTGAAATACTTGCGACGGTCGCCGAACGTTGATGCGTTGTGATGGTAAGAAAGCCCGCCCGTCCTAATTGAATCGTCAGTAGGGACGCAAACGGTGAAAGGCATGCTTCCAACCGCGTGGATTGATATGAGGTTTCAGACCCCGAGGGACATCGTCGCGAGACTAGTCAGAGTCTGCGGACAATTCCATGAAGTCCGGCGAAGTGTCCCTGAAACGTCGCGAGTACAGCAAGGCCAACAAATTGCCGGAATGTCGCAACTTTAAGTCAAGCACCGAGTCACCACAGCCACTCAAACTATCCTCGCAGATTTGGGGTTCGGTCCGCTTCAAATGAAGCCTGATTTGAGCTGTTTGACGGGCCAATCCATTCAGTGTCCCGTCGCCTGTCAAGTGATCCCGCCAAGTGCGAACCCCTTAGGCATCCCGGCTGAAGGTCATGATCGTGATGTCGTCGTTCTGGGCTCGGCCGTTTGCAAAGCGACGCACGTCAGCAAGCATCGCTTTGCCAAGTTCGTCGGCCGTTTTGGGGCCATTCAGTACGAAGTCGCGCATACGTTCAAGAGTGTAGAGATTACCGCTGGGGTCCATCGCCTCATCGACGCCGTCGGTGAACAGTAAGAAGAGTTCGCCGGGGTTCACATCGCGTTCAATACATTCGTACGGGTAGTCCTCCATCACGCCAATCGGCAAACCGACGATCTCTTCGGGGAATTCCTCGATCGTGCCGTCTGGTTTATGAATCATGGGGCTCATGTGTCCGGCATCGACCATCCGCATCTTGTGGTTCTTCACATCGAGGACAATCAGCAGGTAGGTCACGAACCGACCTTCAACCATGTTTGAGCACATATGGTTGTTGATCTTCTGAATGGCCTCCGCAGGGTCATGCACAAACGGCATCACGTTTTGCACACAACTCGAAATGCGGGACATGATCAACGCGCCCGGCACGCCTTTACCAGCGACGTCACCGAACGATAAGCAGATCAAATCGTCGGTCAGTCGGAAGCAGTCGTAGTAATCACCGCCGACCGCCTGCGCTGCGTCATAGCTCGCGAAGAAGCTATAGCCGGGCACTTTGGGCAAACTCGATGGCAACAGTGCTTGCTGCACGGACATGGCGATTTTCATTTCGCCGTCTTGCTTCTGCTTTTCGAGATAGGTCTTAAAAAGCCTCGCATTTTCGTAGGTTAGCGCCGCCTGTCCGGCAACGGTCATGAGGATTTCAAGATCTTCACTTTGGAATTGGGCCATCGGATTCTGAGTGTCGATATTGAGCACGCCGATCGGCTCGCCCTGCTTGTCGAGCATTGGCACACACATCATCGAACGGATCGCCAGATTAGAGATGGACTCGCTCGCGCTGAATTCGTTCGCGGCATCAGCGGAAAGGATGCCTGTTTTCTCTGTGAGAACCTTATTAACGATCGTGCGGCTTAGCTTGACGGTGGCGTCTTCGTCCGCACGGCGATGTTTGTAGGCTCGCGGTACCATTTGTCCTGCATCGTTTTTGAGCAGCACACAACCCCGATCCGCTTGCGGAAAGATACCAAACAACGTGTCGAGTACCTTCGGCAAGATTTTGTCCATATCAGTCTCGCCGGTCAGTGCCCGCGAGATGTCGATAATCGCCTTGAGTTTCGCTTCGGGATTCACGCTCATCTGGCCGAAGCCAAAGCCCACCGTGACATTGCCCTGAATCATGTCGTCGACGTCATCGCTACCTTCATCGTTGGTGAGGTTGACAGTCGCCTCAAAGTCGTCTGCGCCACCGAAGTCGTCTCCGCCGAACTTCGGTTTTGTGGCAGCGGGCTTGGGTGCTGGGGTTGCAGGACGCGAGGCGGCGGCAGCCTCATTTTCGAACCGCAGCAACATGGGGCCTAATTTAACACGATCCTGGTTGCTGATCGCGACTCGTTCCTTGATCTGCTGCCCATTAACGAAGGTTCCGTTACCGCTGCCGAGGTCTTCCACGAAGTATTGGCCGCCTTCGCGAGTCACTTTTGCATGCTTGCGCGAGACGGTGTTGGTGTTGAGTTGCACGTCACACTCGGGCAGCCGACCAATGATGGTCTCGTCACCCTTGATCTCGAACGGGACGGCTTTACCTTCGTGAAGGAGAACCAATTTGGCCATGAGCAGGATCCGGGTAACTAAGTGCGATTGATGTGCAGATCATAACAGAGCGGTGTGAATGGTCAGGCGATCAACTCCGCAGCGGCTGAAGTGACCAATTCGTTGGCTAAAAGCTAGGCAGACTTCCTGGTTCATGGCATGCGGCGACGCGATCTCGGGCGACGCGAGTGACAGCCTGTGAGTCAGACATGGAAGATCCGCTCGACATTGCCTCTCAGCGTCAGCTTGCCCAACTCGACGGCGCGTTCTTCCGACCAACCGCGTTCCATAACAAAGTCTTGAGCCAAAACCTTCGCCAGAATTCGTCGATACATGCCAAATTTTGGCAACGCAAATTCGAGCTTGTACATGTCCGAGTAATAGCCAACTTGTTTTGTTTTCGGCACTGCCTGCAAACGACTGCGGCAATCGAGCTCAATGTAAGCCGGGATATTGGAGTACCACCAATGTCCATTCGTGACGACATTTGGGAAGATCCACGAATAGCTCACCAACTCTTGATTGCTGGCTTGTGCGAGTACCGAGACCGGAAATGTCACTTGGGGGAACGCGTTGAAGAGGTCTTTGTAGAGAATCAATGATGTTCGCTGATCGAAGAGGTCTTGTCCTTGATGGACGCCATTTGGGTAGACCCGTCGATTAACTCCAATCATCAAATCGAATGGCAACTGGTACTCGGCACAGAATTCGGCAAGCGACCAAAACACAAAGAGGCTCAGTAACGTCGAGTCCTCAGCAGTGACGTGTTTATTACCGAGCACGTATTGAATGGCTCGCTCCGCGTTGACGAGATCAACCTTCAATGGCGAGAAG
>Ga0172376_10000749_pt1 | contig 41891 bp, 33 predicted proteins | sample Lak35m_FD_121114 | JGI IMG/M metagenome (GOLD analysis project Ga0172376, IMG submission 121114) | Freshwater microbial communities from Kabuno Bay, South-Kivu, Congo - kab_092012_35m | ecosystem: Environmental > Aquatic > Freshwater > Lake | place: Democratic Republic of the Congo: South-Kivu...
ATCGAGGTCAATGGCGACGGACGTCACCCGCTCTACGCCGAACTGACTGCGGTCGCCGACGAATCCGGCGATGCCGGCGATGTCCAGTGGAACTTCGAGAAGTTCCTGGTGAGCGCCGACGGATCGGTGCGCAGGTTCCGTCCCACCGTCGACCCGGAGGACGGCGCTCTGGTGGCGGCCATCGAGGCCAGCATCGCCTGAGCGGGTAGGCTTCGGTCCTGCGTTCGGGACGGCCGTCGGCCGTCCGGCGGCACCCGAGGGTGTCGCGCCACCCTCCCGGGCCCCCGCCCGGTTCAGCCACCGAAAGCCGGACATGACCACCTTCACCGATCTGGGCGTCTCGCCCGATCTCGCGGCGGCGCTCGATGCCCGCGGGATCACCTCTCCGTTCCCCGTGCAGGAACTCACCATCGCCGATGCGCTCGCCGGTCGCGATGTCTGTGGCAAGGCCAAGACCGGGTCGGGCAAGACCCTGGCCTTCGGTCTGCCGCTGCTGCAGATGATCGACACCGCCGTGCCCCGGCGGCCACGCGGACTCATCCTCGTCCCCACCCGGGAACTGGCCCTGCAGGTGCGCGACGAACTGGCGCCGTTGGGTGCTGCACGCAACGTGTCGGTCATCGCCATCTACGGCGGGGCCAAGCTCGAGACCCAGGCTGCGGAACTCGTCGAGGGCGCCGAACTCGTCGTCGCCACCCCGGGGCGCATGATCGACATGATCGAGCGCAAGGAGGTCTTCCTCGAAAACATCTCCAAGGTCGTGATCGACGAGGCCGATCGCATGGCCGACATGGGATTCCTACCGCAGGTGGAATGGATCCTGCGCCATGTGCCCGGAGGCCATCAGACCCTGCTGTTTTCGGCCACGCTCGACGGCGTCGTCGACACGTTGATCAAGCGCTATCAGACCGATCCGGCGATGCATGAGGTCGAGTCACCTCAGGTCACCGTCGAGCAGATGCAGCATCGCTTCCTGCTCGTCCACGAGATGGACAAGGTGAAGGTGGCAGGGTCGATCATCCGCAGTTCGAACCGCACGATCGTGTTCGTCCGCACGAAGCGGGCCGCTGACCGTGTCGCCGAGAACCTCCGTCGTGAGGGCGTCGATGCGGCATCGATCCACGGCGATCTGCGCCAGAGTCAACGAGAGAAGGCCCTTCGGGACTTCACCGACGGCAAGCTCACCGCACTCGTCGCCACCGATGTGGCCGCCCGCGGCATCCACGTCGACGAGGTCGACGTCGTCATCCACTACGACCCGCCCGAGGACCACAAGGCGTATCTGCATCGCTCGGGGCGCACCGCCCGGGCTGGGGCCAACGGCGTCGTCGCCACTCTCGTGCTGTGGAACGAAGAACTCGAGGTCCGTCGGCTCCTCAAGCGACTGAAGATCGATCAGCCCATGGTCGAGGTGTTCTCCAACGATCCCCGTCTGGCCGACCTCGGGGCCTGGGATCCCCGTTCGGACTCCGCCGTCGCCTGACGGCCCGACGCCGGCCCCCGACGCCCGACGTTGACCTGACGGTCGGGCGGCTGACAAGATAGAGGCGACATCACGAGCGGCCCGGTCTGACCGGGCTCGGCAACCTGGGGCGAACACCCAAGGTGCCCGCCCACCTCCACGGTGGGGATGCGGTCCCGGAGACGGGACAACCAAGTCGTTCGAGGAGCACCCGTCATGACCGATCCGAGCCGTCGTGCGCCACTCAGCGCCGATGTCCTTCCTGCCAGCGGCGCCTGGCGACCGGGCGACGAGCCCGGTCATCGTCGATTCCTGACCACGCCCGCCGGCCGACCGTTCGCCCTCGAAGGAGGAGGCGTGCTGTCGTCGGTGACCGTCGCCTACGAGACCTGGGGCGAACTGTCGGCCGATGCCTCCAACGCCATCCTCCTGTGTCATGCACTCACCGGTGACAGCCATGCGGCCGGCTCCAGCGGTCGTGGGCATCCCACCGAAGGCTGGTGGAACGGGCTGGTCGGACCGGGCCGGGCCTTCGACACCGACCGCTATTTCATTGTGTGCGTGAACGTGCTCGGCGGTTGTCAGGGATCGACGGGCCCGAGTTCGGTCGATCCGTCCACCGGACGTCCCTACGGGTCGACGTTCCCGGTGGTCACCATCCGCGACATGGTGCGCTCGCAGGCCTTGGTGGCCGATCACCTCGGCATCCCCCGCTGGCTGGCCGTCGCTGGCGGTTCCATGGGAGGGATGCAGGTCCTCGAGTGGGGCGTCATGTTCCCCGAGCGCGTGCGCTCGATCATCGCCATCGCCACCACGCTGGCCGCCAGTGCGTGGCAGATCGGCTTGTCGAGCGTGCAGCGCAGCACGATCGTGCTGGATCCCAAGTGGCGCGGCGGTGACTACTACGACGCCGCCGACGGTGATGGCCCTCACTGGGGTCTGGCTCTGGCGCGCCAGACCGCCCACATCACCTACCAGAGCGACCCTTCCTTCGAGCGGAAGTTCGGACGCAACGAGGAGGATCCGATGGACGAGGGGTTCACCCCGTGGCAGCGGTTCTCGGTGGAGAATTACCTCGACTACCAGGGAGCGAAGCTCGTGCGTCGATTCGACGCCAACTCCTATCTCGTCATCAACCGGGCCATGGACCTGCACGACGTCGGTCGCGGTCGCGGCGGGATTGAGCGCGCCGTGCGCCGGATCACCTCGCCGGTGCTGACTGCGTCGATCTCCTCCGACGTGCTCTATCCGCCCCACCAGCAGAAGTTGCTGCACGACATGGTGGCGGAGAACGGGGTGCGGGCCCGCCACGTGTCGGTGGAGTCGCAGGCCGGGCACGACGGATTCCTGATCGAGGACGCCCAGATCGCCGCTGCGGTCGTACCCTTCCTCGACGAGATCGAGAGGCAACGATGAACGATCCCACCGAGTCCGCACCGTTGCATCCCGAGACCCGCGCCATCCGTGCCGGTCGGGCCGACAACGATCGTGCGTTGGCCCCGATCCTGTGGTCATCGACCACCTTCGTGACACCCACGGTGGACGAGGGACGACGCATGGCCGTCGGCATCGGCCCCACCCGCTTCTACAGCCGCTACGGCAACCCGACCGTTGCCGGGTTCGAGGACGCCATCGCGTCGCTGGAGGGTGCCGAGTCGGCCCGGGCCTTCGCTTCGGGCATGGGGGCGATGACCGCGGTGGTGCTGGGCCTGTGCTCCACCGGCGATCACATCGTCGCCCAGCGTCAGCTCTACGCCGGCACGCAGTTGTTGTTGCAGTCGGTGTGTCCTCGTTTCGGCATCGAGGTCACCTTCGTCGACGGGACCGAGCCGGGGGCCTTCGCCGCGGCGGTCCGACCGGGTCGCACCACGATGATCGTGGCCGAGACGCCGGCGAATCCTCGCCTCGATCTCGTCGATCTCGACGAGTTGGGTGCCATCGTCGGCCCCATCACCGTGGTCGACTCCACCTTCGCCACGCCCCTGGCGCAGCGGCCACTCGAGCACGGGGTGGATCTGGTGGTGCACTCGGCCACCAAGGCGATCGCCGGCCACAACGACGCCACCATCGGGGTGGTGGCGGGCTCGGCCGACTATCTCGACTGGCTCTATTCGTTCGCCGTCATCCAGGGCGCCAACGCCTCGCCGTTCGATGCCATGAACGCCCTGCGTGGTCTGCGCACGCTGGCCGTGCGCCTCGAGCGTCAGAGCGCCTCCGCCCAGCGGTTGGCGGAGTTCCTCGAGGGACACCCCAAGGTCACCGAGGTGCGCTATCCGGGCCTGGCCTCACATCCGCAGTTCGAACTGGCCCGTCGGCAACTGGACCTCACCGGCGGACTGCTCACTTTCGAGGTGGCGCCGGGAGAGGCCGGTGCACTGGAGGCGGGACGAGCATTCGTGGAGGGTGTGGAACTGGCGCAGTTGGCCACGTCGCTCGGTGGACCAGAGACGTTGGTGACCCATCCGGCGTCGACGACCCACGCCAGCCTCACTCCCGAGGAACTGGCCGCCAACGGGATCACCCCGGCCACCGTGCGCGTCTCGGTCGGACTCGAACACGTCGACGACATCGTGCGCGATGTGGCGGCCGCGCTCGAGCGCGTCTGACCGTCGCACATGCCCGAGCTGCTCGAGGTCCAGTCGTACCGACAGATCGCCTCGCAGGCCATCGGTCGTCGCATCGAGACGGTAGAGGTGCGCGACACGTGGTTCGTCAAGGGCGACGGAGATCCCGATGCGGTGGTGGCGGCGCTCGAGCGTCGTCGGTTCGTGGCCGATCGTCGGATCGGCAAGTTGCTACTGCTCGACACCGATGACGGTGCGACACTCGGTGTGCGGTTCGGGATGACCGGCGTGTTGGAGATGGATGGTGTCGACGGCATCGACGGTCTCGTCTACGGAAGCGCCCGACGCAACCCGGTATGGGAGCGGTTCATCGTGCACTTCGACGGTGGGGGATCGATGCGGGTGCGCGACGCCCGTCGGCTGGGTGGCGTCGAACTCGACCCGGACGAGTCGCGCCTCGGACCGGACGCCACCACGATCGACCGGGCGACGCTGTCGGCGGTGCTGGCCGGCTCGGCTGCGCCGGTCAAGGCCCGGCTGATGGATCAGTCGCGCATCGCCGGTCTCGGCAATCTGTTGACCGATGACCTGTTGTGGCGAGCCCGACTCGACCCCACGCGCACGGCCGGTTCACTCGATGCGGCCGAGATACGGCGACTGCACACCGCGTTGCGGGCCACACTGCGGGTGCTGAGCCGTCGGGGCGGATCCCACACCGGGGATCTGCAGGTCCAACGGCACCGCGATGGCCACTGTCCCCGATGCGGTGCCCTCCTGCAGCGCGGCACCGTCGGCGGACGCACCACCTACTGGTGCACGGCGGAACAGCTCTGAGTGGTCGACCACCGGACCTGACCGGCGGGGGATCGAGGCCAACCCCGTCTAGGGTTCCCGCCGTGCCGTCCCGCTCCACCGCTGCCGTCGCACTGGTCGTTTCGGCGCTGGTGCTGGCCCTTGGTGCGGTGATGGCGGTTGGCGTGCTGCCCGTCGGAGCCCAGACCAGCACGACGACGAGCACGACCAGTACGACCAGTTCGACGAGTTCGACCAGTTCGACGACCACCACCTCGACGGTCGCTCCGTCGACCACTGTGCCGCAGTCCACGACCTCGACCCAGCGGGCACCGGCGACGACCCAGCGGTCCACGTCCACCACCTCGTCGAGCACGACCACGACCGCGTCGACGACCACGACCATCGCTCCGGCTGTCGTGCCTCCCGGCTACAGCGATCCCGGTGCCGGGGGTTCGAGTTTCTGGACGACCGGTCGAAAGATCGGCGCAGTGGTGGCGATGTTGGCGCTCCTCGGTGTGGCCATGGCGGTTCTCAGCTATCTCTATTGGCGGGCCACGAGACCGGGTGCCGACGGTGATGGCGATCGTCGCCAAGGTCCGGGCGGTGGCGGCCCCTCCTCGGGACCGGTCGGGCCACTCGATCCGATGGTGGCCGATGCGCTGCGCCCGACGCCTCCGGTGACCTTGGACGACCTCGGTCTCACCTGATCCGATGCCTGCGACCGGCGTCGGGTACCGGGGATGCGCTCAGGCCGACAGCAGCGACGTGATGTGTGTGCGCACGGTGGCGCGGATGCCATCGAGATGATCGGGGTTGTTGGCCACCGCCGTTGCTGCACCGTCCAACAGCCACCAGAGACAGATGTCGGGATACCCGTCCTGACTGACTGGGTCGAGACGATCGGAGGCGGCACCACTGGCATCGCGGCCACGCGCCTCATCGATGAGGGAGCACAGGAGATCGAGGCGCGCCATGTTGGCCACGGCGATGCGGGAGGTGGCTCCGTTGAGAGGAACAGGCACGGCCGCCACCCATTCGGGGAAGGTCACCGCTGCCGCCATTCCCGGGTTGGCCGCTGTCCATATGAGGAAGCTGTCGATCCAGGCGAGGAGTCGGGCCATCGGTGTCGCGCCGGCCGACGCCACCGACGTACGCAGTTCATCGACGTGACGTTCGAGGGCCGTGGCGATCGCCTCGGCCAACAGGCCGTCCCGACCGTCGAAGTGGAAGTTCACCAGCGACTTGGACAACCCCAACGTCTGGGTCAGGTCCTTGGGCTGAGTTCGAGCCGCCCCGCGCTCGGCGATCGAGCCGATGGCGGCGTCGATGAGTGCCTGTCGTCCGTCGTTCCCTGCCACCGCGGTGTTCTCCCTCTGGTCGGTGAGCGCACGACCCCGCCCTCGGGACCGGACTGGTGACGAGGTCTTGGCTTTCGAGGCCGAACTGAAACCTACGAATCATGATACCGGAATCGAAGAACAGGTCAACCATCGACCGGCGACGGGCGGATTCGAGTTCGGCCGACCGTTCGGGGTCGGTACGGTGTCGCCATGAGCGACGAACTGGACCTCGAGGCCATGCTCCAGCGGTTCCGGGACCGGGCCCAGGCCGTTCGCAAGCGGCCGCTGCCCCCGATCGCAGGCGACGAGCGCACGGCGTTCATCGAGCAGGCCCAGAACGACTTCATGGACTTCGCCATCATCGGCGATGCCGTCGCCACCGTGGACGACGGTGTGCTCACGTTGACGATCGATCTGCGTCAACGGGGTTGAGCGGCACCCGCTTTTCGCGGTCCCATCCGGACTTGGTAGGGTTCGAAGTCCTGCGGACGTGGCTCAGTTGGTAGAGCATCACCTTGCCAAGGTGAGGGTCGCGAGTTCGAATCTCGTCGTCCGCTCCATGTGAAAGGCCCCCGGCTTCGGCCGGGGCGTTTGCCGTTGTGGATGTGCCTTCAGGTTCGGGAGATTGAACGCAGCGGGGACAGTTCCCGAGTCCTGCAATCGACTCATCCTCGCGGCGGAAGTGACGGAGCCGGCGAACACGGCTCCTTGAAGCAGACGAGGCGGTAGGTCGAATTCAGGGGAACCTCGCGAACCGGCGATGTCTTGACATATTGATCCTTCGTGACCGTCCAACCTTCCGTGGATCCCGTCTTGGGAAAATAGGAGGCGCTCACCATGCTGGTCTGGATGGGGTTCAGGAAGTATCCCGTCCACATGGATTCCGCGTAATCGTCGACCAGGACGTTCACCCGGCCCAGACCGGATGAGGCGACGCGCTGCACATCAGCGAGGTCGTCGGTGACGTACCACCATGGTTGTGACCACAGACGGAAAAGTGGGCCCAGCATGATGATCGAGAGACCGGCACCGAGGGCCACAGCGACCCCCGCAATGACCGTGCGACGGTCGGGAAGTCTTTCGAGCACGGCGTCGAGGATGATCCAGAGGCTCACCAGCACTGCAATCGAGAGAAGTGGCTGGAAGAACGTGATCCACTTCCACTGAGCGTAGGAAGGGCCTTCACGATCAAAGAATGCGCGGTAACTGACCAATACGAATGCAGAAGTGGCGAGAGGGAACAGTGGCACCTTGCCTTGCTTAACGAATCCCACTGCCGACGCCACTGCAGTGAGCGCGATGATCGTCACGGCGATCAGCCACCATTGTCCACTTGTGCCTGGGGTCGAGCTGGATGGTCCGATCATGGCTGAACGGCTGATCGCTGTCATCGGTTCGAAATCGGCAAGGCCAAGGATCTGCAGCGGGGAGAGAACCGGCAGAGGCCATCCGAAGGATGAGCCGCCGACTGCTCTGACGCGATCGATGAGACCCGGAATCACGGGGGTAAGGATGAGCGCAGAGGCCAACGCAGAGATCATTACGACCGTGGCTGATCGAGCGATCGACTGCGCAGTACTGAGTATCGGAATCCGATGAATCGAATCCAGAGTGACGCAGGCGGAGATCATGCCGATGATGATCACCGAGACGAGTGCCATCTGGGGATAGGTGAGCAACATCGGGATCAACGCGAACGTTGCAGGAATGGCGGTCGTAAGTGCATCTCTCCACGTTGAGGGGCGATCTCCGAGAAGCACAGCGGCGAGGGCGAGGGCGCCGGCCATGGCGGAGACCTGCGCCAGGTACTGCTGACCAACGATGAAGATGAAACTGAAGGGAAGCAGTGCCAGCAGCCCGAGCAGGACGGCGGTCATCGGCCCGGCGCGGGAGGTGACGGTCACCAGCCATGCCGCAGCAATAGCGGCGAGTACGACGAAGACGGTCATGGCCGGCGTCGTCGCGTGCCAGACCGACGTTCCATTGATGATTGCAACCGTCGCAAGGAACGGTCGCACTCCTCCGTTGTCGCTGCGGCCCAGTTCACCGAGTTGCGCTCCGGAGATCCATCCGATTCCGTCGAATCCGTCGTCGGCGAGAACCTCACTGGAGAGCGCGTACTGCGCCGTGTCGGCGTTGCCGAAGGTGACCGGCGCCGGTTCTGCCCCTTGGAGTCCTCGGGCCATGGTGATGGACGAGAGGACGATTGCGACTCCCACGAGGAGAATCGCGGGGATCACGGAGTTGCCGGGGATGGCGGGGAGCAGTCGATCCCCTCGAGGTCGACCGACGATCACCACGAACACGGCGCTCGCAAGCCAGAGTGCACCGAGTACCACCAATCCTGTGTGCATTCCCCCGGTCCCGAATTCCAACCAGTACCAGGAGAATGTTTCGAGAATCGCAAGGCCGAGGAATGGGGCGATGATGAACCCGTTGGCCCGAGTGCGGAGAGATCTGATGAGCGCCCAAGGCACCCATCCGAGCAGAGTCAGAAACGCAACGGTGAAGAGCACCATCCGAACCGACTGTGCGAATGCCATGACTTCCCCGATCCTCGCCGCTTCAATGCTCTCACAGGCGATGGCCGACGCGCGTCTCTTGATGGAACGAGGGGAAGTGCCTACCTGATGTCTGATTCCGCAGTCAGACGGTGCGGACCGGGCAGCGGTCCACGGCCGAGTCGATCAGTCGGGCATACGCAGCGTCGCCGGTGTCGTTGAGATGCACATCGCCCGGGCCGAGGAAGTACTCGGCTCGGGCACGACTTGCTCCGGCCCAATCCGCGTAGAAGGTCGTACCCGCGGGTCGGCCCGATACGGCCAGTTCCTGCTGGATGATCACATTGACGATCCAGCCCAACTGGTCGAGGTTGCCGACGGGAGGTCCGCCGAAGAACCCGTAGGTCTGGGTGACGCCGACCCACACCAGACAGGGCGCGGCACGGGTGATGCCGATGGACTCGCGCACGCTGGCCCGGAAGCCGTCCCAGGTCTGCAGTCCGGTGACGATCTCGCGGAAGTCGTTGGTGCCGAGAGCGAGGACGACGACCTGTGGATCCGTCTCCATCACCCGACGCTGTGTCGTCCAGTGATCGCGCGATGAGTAGCCACCGCGACCGGTGACCGAGGTGTTCCAGCCCTCACCGATGAAGGTCTCGGACATCTGCTGGCGGGACTGATCGATGAGTGAGTCGCCGACGATAGCGAGACGGGGACCGTTGGCCGGACCCACATACGGTTCGGGTTCGCAAGCGGCCGACACGATCGCCACCAGGGCGATCGACGCCACGACGACCGCCCGCCGCAGCCGGCGACGACCTCCCTGACGTGTTTCATTTCCCATGTCGCCCACCTCCTCGCCGGGTTTCGCCAGACGCGGCCCTGTGAGCGTGCGGCGGCGCGCGTCGAATGAGCGGTCGATGTGAAGGCATTCACACCGCGACGAGCCGGTCGTCGGTCACCGCAAGGGGCGCGTGATCTAGGAGAGAGGCGGTCGTGCGTCACACGCAGGTGGGCGTGCCATCATCTGCGTGAGACCTCGCCATGGAATTCCAACTCTTCCTTCCCCAGATGCGCATGACGTTCGATCAGTTGGTCGAGCGGGCAAGGGCAGCGGAGTCAGCCGGGTTCGTCGGCATCTCGGGCATGGATCATCTGGCGCCGCCCATGGCCGAGGATCAACCGATGTACGACGCCATCGTGACCACGGCGTGGCTGGCTGCCCATACCGAGCGCCTCACGGTGGGGTCGCTGGTGTTGTGCGACGCCTTCCGCCATCCCGCCGTGCTGGCCAAGCAGGTCGTGTCGCTCGACCATGCCTCGAGGGGACGCTACGAGTTGGGTATCGGCTGGGGTTCGGTGCCCACCGAGTTCCCGGTGTTCGGCATCGGCTCCACCGAGCCCCGGGCCCGCGTCGACCGACTGCGCGAGTCGTTGACGGTGATGCGAGCGCTGTGGGCGGGCGAGACCGTCGACTTCGATGGCGAGTACCTCCACGTGCGTGGCGCCCGCCAGGAACCGCGCCCGTTGGCGCACGTCCCTGTCGTCATCGGTGGCACCGGACCGAAGACACTGGCGCTCGTGCGCGATTTCGCCGACTGGTGGAACGTGCACACCGGCGAGGTGGGTCGGGTGCCCGAACTGCGCGATCGGGTGGGCGAGGCCCGGGTCTCGATCCAGCAGATGGTCGCCTTCGTGCCCGATGAGTCGGAGCGGGCAGCGGTCACCGAACTCACGTACCGGCGCTTCGGACCCAACACCTCGGTGGTGATCGGTACCGCCCCCGAACTCGTCGATCACTACGCATCGCTCGCAGCGCAAGGGGTGGAGCGGGTGTACGTGTGGTTCTGCGATTTCGCGGCCCCCGACACGCTGGCGGCATTCGGTCACGAGGTGATCGGGCACCTGTGACCGACCTGCCTCCCGCCTCCACCAGTGTTCCGGCTCGGCTCGGTGCACGTTTCCGTCACGACGGCGACGTGCTCGGTGGCGCCATCGAGTACGTGCCCACCATGTCGGCCCACGGCGCAGTGCCCATGGCGTCGATCGTGTTCCTCGTCGACGCCGTCGCCGGTGTCACCATCGATGACGACCCCGAGGTGTGGGCCTTCACCTCCGATCTCACCGTGCATCTCACCGGTCCGGTGCGCACATCGCTCGACGCTGCCTGCACCGTGTTGCGCAACGGCCGGCGATCGGCGGTGTGCGAGATCGTGCTCACCGCCGATGGTGAGGTGCGGGGGATCGGCAACGCGGCGTTCGCCAAGGTGGCGCGACGCCCGGACGATCCGCCGAAGCCGCCGTTCGACGTGGCCGCCACTATCACCCGATTGCGCGTGCCGCCGATCGATGAACCGGTGAGGGCTGCGTGCGGGTTCGAGAGCGGACCCACGCCCGGAACAGTCAGCGCCGAGTTGCGGTCCGACCTGCTGAATCCGGCCGGTGCACTGCAGGGTGCGATCGTCGGCGCGTTGGCCGAGGCCGCGGCCGAGGATCTGGCTGACGTGGAGAAGTGGGGCGGAGCAGCGCGTCACTCGGTCGTGGCCACCGAGATTCGCTATCTGGCCCAGAACCGCGCCGGCCCGATCACTGCCACCGCGACGGCCGCCGGACCGGCGTCGAGTGGGCTCTGTCGAGTGGAACTCCGAGATGCCGAGGGTCGGCTCACCACGGTGGTGCTGACCCGACTTGAGCCGGCCTGAGGCCGGTCCGAGGCTGATTGGAGGCTGATCGGAGGGCCCGGGACCAGGGTGTCGGCCGAGTCGGCCCGTCTCCCCGAGACCTGCGGGCCTCTGAGGAATCATGACGATTTCATGACGGAAGGGTTGCGATTCCTCCCCCAGCGGTGGGAGACTCGGAGCCTGATGTCGCCGCTGTTCCGCGCCCGCCGACTCATCTCCATGGCTCTCGTCGTGGCTGCTCTGGCCGGGGCAGTGAACTTGTCGGGCCCCGCCAGCGCCAACGAACTGGCCAACAAGCGGGCCGAGGCGGCGGCCGTGGCCGCTCGTCTGGCCGAACTCGACGGTGCGCTGGGCGAGGCCAGCATGCGTTTCGAGGAAGCCAACTATCAGTTGTCGCTGGCCCAAGAGGCGGTGGCCGCCGCGCGACGTCTGTCGGAACAGACCCAGGCCGAGGTGCGCCAACGGCAGCAGGAGCTCAAGGGCTACGCCATCAAGGCCTACAAGGGCGGAGCCGAGGGTGACGCTCCCGACGCGCTGCTGTCCGAAGACGCCACCACCGGCGCCATCACCCAGTCGTATCTCCAGTCGCTCACCGGTAACCGTCAGGACCGCGTCGACGCGCTCAACGCGGCCAAGGCCCGTGCCGACGAGGACGCCGTCCGACTGTCCAAGGCACAAGCGGAAGCTGCGGCGATCGCGACCCAGATCCAGGTCGTGCGCGACCAGGCCCAAGCGGTGCGCAACGAGCAGGCCGCCATCAACGCCAGGGTGCAGGGCGAACTGGCCGAACTGGTGCGTCAGGAGCAGGCTCGTCGTCGCGCTGAGGAAGCGGCACGACGTGCCGCCGAACGGGCCCGGCGCGAAGCGGAACAACAGATCCCGATCAACGCACCGCCGGCCAACGGGACGGTGGCCAACACCGCCATCCGCGCCGGATTGACCAAGATCGGCTCGCGCTACGTATGGGGCGACGAGGGGCCGAGCACGTTCGATTGCTCCGGCTTCACCCTGTGGGCGTTCGCACAGGCGGGTGTGCGCCTCCCGCACTTCAGCGGTGCGCAGTACGCCATGACCACCCGGATCGGTCGGTCGCAATTGCAGCCCGGTGATCTGGTGTTCTGGGGCCGGGGCGGTTCGTCGCACGTGGCGATCTACATGGGCAACGACCAGTTGCTCCACGCTTTCGGCAGTGGTGGTGGCGTCGCCGTCACGCCGCTCGAGGGTTGGTGGTACGAACCCTCGGGTTACGGTCGACTCAACGTCTGAGCCGGGTGCTGAGCCGCAGTCGTTGCCGACGTCCGCTCGGGGTCGCGGAACAGGGCGGCGGTCTAGCGTCCCGGTGATGTCGCTTCCTGAACGGGTCGCCGCTCTCGGAGATGGCCTGGCCATCGTCGACGGCGCGGGCGCGCACGAACGCGCCTCGCTCGCCCGTCGGGCTGCGGCCGTGCGTCAAGCGCTCCAGACTGCGGGCCTCGGTCCGAACGGGGAGATCGGTGCACGGGTGGCCGTGCTCGGTCGTCCCGGTGCCGACTGGTGCGCCGCGCTGTTCGGGGCGTGGTCGGCCGGCGCCATCGTCGTGCCCCTGCATCACCGACATCCCGCAGACGAGCTCGCCTACCGACTGGACGACGCGCAGGTGTCGATCGTTCTCGCCACCGACGAACTCGGTTCGATGGCCCACGCTCTGGCCGCCCGCTGCGCCGCTCGCGTCGTGACTCTGCCCGGCTCCGCAGGGACGGTCGGAGCCGACGGTCTCGGCGCCGGTGGCGTGGTGCCGGTGACGTCCGAGGCGCTCATCGTGCACACCAGCGGCACCACCGGACGTCCCAAGGGTGTCGTCCACACCCACCGATCGTTGGCTGCGCAGGCCGCGGCGATGGTCGAGGCATGGGAGTGGTCGGCCGACGACCGCACCCTGTGTGTCCTGCCGCTCGACCACGTGCACGGCATCGTGAACGCCACCCTCACCCCGTTGTCGGTCGGGGCTGTCGTGGAGATGGCCGACGGGTTCGAGGCCGAGGCCGTATGGGAACGGTTCGCATCGGGGGAGTTGACGGTCTTCACCGCGGTGCCCACCGTGTACGCCCGTCTGGTGCGCGCCTGGGAACAGGCCGACGCCCTTACTCGTCGGCGATGGTCGGGTGGCGCGTCGGGTCTGCGGCTCATGATCTCGGGATCGGCGGCGTTGCCCGTTCCGGTGCTGGAGCGGTGGCGGGAGATCTCGGGTCACGTGCTGCTCGAGCGCTACGGCATGACCGAGTTGGGCATGGTCCTCGGCAACACGCTCGACCGGCGGGTGCCGGGTCATGTGGGCTGGCCCTTTCCGGGTGTCGAGGTGCGTGTCGATACTGCGTCGAGTGAACTGCTCGTGCGCGGACCACAGGTCTTCGATCGCTACTGGAATCGTCCTGAGGCCACTGCTGCCGCGTTCGACGATGAGTGGTTCCGGACCGGTGATGTGGCCGTCGATGACGGCGCCGACGGATGGCGACTGCTCGGTCGGGCTTCGGTCGACATCCTCAAGAGCGGCGGGGAGAAGGTTTCGGCCCTCGAGATCGAGGCGACCTATCGCACCCATCCCGCCGTCGATGACTGCGCCGTGGTCGGACTGCCCGACGATGAGTGGGGGCAGCGGGTGGTGATGGCGTGGGTCGCCGCCCAGCCCGGGGTCGCAGCCGAGGTTGACGGCGCCGAGCTGCGGTCGTGGGGCAAGGAGCGTCTGGCCGCGGCCAAGGTCCCTGTGGAGTTCTTGCGGGTGGACGACCTTCCCCGCAATGCCCTGGGCAAGGTCACCAAACCGGCGGTGGTGGACCTGTTCGTCCGGATCGACGGCGGCGGATCGCCAGCGCGGTGACGGCGGCGATCGCCACCAGCAAGATCGCCAGCAGTACCCAGACCCGACCCGACACGCCGCTCGAGGACTCGACGACTGCGGCCTCGGTGACCGTCATGGTGGTGACGGCAGTGGAGCCGCCCGAGTCGAGGTCGGGCTCGACGGCGATGATCGTCGCCGCCAGTGCCACCTCACCGGACCGGATCGCCTGCACCCCGAGCCGAAGTGTCGCCTTCTCCCCGGAGGCCAGCGTCGGGATGGTCCATCGCGACGTCGTCGGATCGAACTGACCGGAGCGGGTGTCGGCATCGACCACTCGGAGTCCACTGCGGACCGGATCGAGGGGGACGATCACATCGGTCGCCGCTCCCGGACCCGCGTTGGCTGCCGTCACCACCACATCCATTTCCTCGCCGACGGTGCTCGAAGTGGGAAGGGCGCTGAGCGTCGTCGACAACCGCACTGCCGGTGCGACCGACCAACGCTGGGGTGAGTAGTCGGTCACTGGCCATTCCGTCGGCGTCACGGTGTTGACGCCGGCGCGGTCGCTGATCGAGGTTCCCGTCGGAGGGAGTTGGAAGGCGAAGACGCTTACGGCCGGTCGGCCCGCCGGCAGGTCACCCAGCGGGCATGACAGCCCTCCGAGCAGGAGCGTGCACTCGGCCGGGCGGGTCACCACGACAGCGTCGGTCGGGACGGGCACGAACACCGACGTCGCTCTGGCGAACGATGGGCCGCCGTTCGTGACGGTCACGATCTGCGTGACCGGTGCCGCAACGTCCGGAACTGTCGGGGTGATCTCGTCGAGGGTGAGGTTCGCCAACGCCCGCACCGAGATGATCGACTCGGCGGTCGCCGTGCTGCCATCGGGAGTCGACGCCACCACGCCACCCACGATGGTCGTGCCATCGTCGGTCTCGGGTCGCACCGTGCCCCGGAACTCGACTCGGACCGATTGGCCGGGCGCCAGTCCATCGACGGTGCACGAGCGTGTGTCCACTGTGCAGCGCGCCGGGGGTCGACCTTCGGCCACCACGGCGGCCAAGAACAGGTCGACGAAGGGCTCTGGAGTCAGGTTGGTGACGGTGACCGGACCGGTGGTGGGCGACGACCCGGTGTTGGTGACGTCGGCGACGACGGTGGTGATCGCCCCCGCGGTGGACAGCAACGGCGACGGGTTGGTCACGATGTCGAGTCGAGCGTCAGGGGGTGGTCCCACCGAGAGCATCGCCGTGGAGGTGCCGTTGTCGAGCGAGGGATCAGGCGTCGTCGAGCTCACGGCCAGACGCGTCTTGACCACACCGTTCGTCACCGGCGCGGCCATCGGCACCGACCACGACCGGTTCTCGCCATCGGGCAGTTCACCGACCACACAGGTGACCGTGCGGCTGACCATGCGGCACCCGCCGGGGACGGCGCTGGGGTCGACCGTCACCCCATCGGGGATCACCTCGACCGTGGTAACGCCTCGGGCGGTCGACGGACCGTCGTTGCGGATGGCGAAGGTGAATGTGGTGGCACCGCCGGGGGCGACCAGCGCCGGAGCGAATGACTGCGACAACTGCACATCGGCGGAGGCCCGCACCGGAGTGACCGCCGAATCGGTGCTCGTGCGTCGAGGTCCGCCGAGGGCGTCGGACGAGGTGACCGTCGCTCGGGTGCGAATCGTCCCGTCGGCCGCCTCGGGTCCGATGTCGAGTCGCCAGGTGGCGAGAACGGCCTCGCCGGGCAGGAGAACTCCCGGTCGGCCCGTGGCCCCGACGAGGGTGACGAGCAAGGTGTCGGGCAGGTAGTTCCATACGCCGTTGGGGATGGCCGAGTCGGTCACGTACCGCAACGACGTCGGAATCGTGGTGGCGAGTGTGGCCTCGGTGGTGGGGGAGCCGCCGACGTTGCGGACGGTCACCGTCTCGGTGATGACGGCGCCGACATCGTTCGCTCCTTCGGGCGTGACCGTCGACGTGGCCACGAGGCACGAGGCCGAGCCGAACGATGCGTCGTCGATCAGGTCGACCGTTGCGCCGCCGGTCGACTCGATGGTGAACCGCGTGATCGTCTGTTCATCGGGGACGCGGTAGTCGTCGCCATGGGTGGTCCACGACATTCCATCGGTGAGGGTGGCGACGATCTCCCCGGCGGCGCCGGGCGCACCGATGCGCACGCGGATCGTGCCGGTGCCACTCACCGTTCGATGGGCCACCGACCACGCCAATGTCTCGGAAGGAGTGGTGGGAAGGTCCTGGTGCACCGCTGTCGAGGTGCTGGCGGACAGGACCAGGAACTGACGGCCGGTGGCCGCCGTGACGTCCTGGTAACCACTGGCGGCCAGCGTCAGTCGTTTGCGGGCCGTCGTCCAGCCCTGAACCGATCCCGTCTCGAACGCCGCAGCTGTCCCTGCCGTCGTCACCGGCCCCTCGAATCCTCCGTTGGCCGTGCGCACCGGTCGGGAGGGGCAGGACGAGTCGCCTGAGGACGAGGTCGGCGCGGCTCTCGGCGTCGAGGCCACGGTCGACATTGTGGACTGGGCTCCAGTGGGAGTGATGAGTACGCCGAGGAGGAGCACGATGGTCATGGACGCCACCGCGACCGTCGTCCGACCGATCGTCGTCCTTGCCATCGCCGACCAGAAAGCTCCCGATCCATTCGCTCGTGACATGGACGGCCCCTCCAGCGACCAGCCGCCGAGTGTAGGCGGCGGGATCGACGGCTCGTGGCCCCGGCCGGTCCGATGAGGTGTCAGAGTGGCGTCCAGTACCGGTAGGGGACCGGTCGAGGGGAGTGACGATGCTGCAGATCACCGATGTCGACCGGATCAGGACGATCACCCTCGATCGCCCCGACGCGCTCAACGCCTTCAACGAAGCGCTGTACGACGCCACCACCGACGCGCTGCTCGATGCGGCCACCGACAATTCGGTGGCGGTGGTGATCATCACCGGCACGGGTCGCGCCTTCTCGGCCGGAACCGATGTCGTCGAGATGGCGCAGCGCAACACCGGTGGCATCGAGAACGGTCGCCACGGGTTCCCCGGGCTGGTCGATCAACTCGTGGCCTTCCCCAAGCCGCTCTTCTGCGCGGTCAACGGGCTCGCTCTCGGGATCGGGGCCACGATGCTGGCGCTCGCCGACCTGGTGTTCATGTCGACCGAGGCCCGGGTGCGCTGTCCGTTCACGGCGTTGGCCGTGGCGCCCGAGGCAGCCAGCAGCTTCACGTTCCCCAACATGCTCGGTCGACACAACGCCACCTGGGCGCTGATGAGTTCGGAGTGGTTGAGCGCCGAGGACTGCCGCGAGATGGGACTGGCGTGGCGCGTCACCTCACCTGAGGAGTTGATGGACGAGACGATGCGCCATGCGCGCGTGCTGGCCTCGAAGTCGATCTCGTCATTGGTCGAGTCGAAGCGCACGATCGTGGCCGCCCTGGCCCCTCAGATCGAAGCGGCCCGCGAGCGGGAGAACGCGGCGTTCGCCCATCTCATGGGTCGGCCGGCCAACATCGAGGCCCTCACCGCGCTGGCTGAGCGGCGCACCCCCGATTTCGCCGCCATCGACCTCGAACACGGCTGATCGGGTCGATTCTTCCCGGATCCTCACCTTCGCTTCGGGGGGCTCTTACGCCCGGGTCGCAGAGTATGCACGTCCCCGCAGGGACGACACCCGAACCCCTCACCCCCAGGAGCACACCATGAACAAGAAGATCCTCGGCCTCGGACTCGGAGCAGGTCTGGCGGCCAGCACCCTCGGTCTGATCGCCGTTCCCGCCATCTCCGGCGCTCAGACCGCCGATCCCGCCACCACGGCCACCGCGCCGGCGGGTCGGCCCGACCACTCGGCCCGATTCGCCGAGACCCTGGCCCCGCTGGTGGCCGACGGCACCATCACCCAGACCCAGAGCGACGCCGTGGTGGCCGCGCTGGTGGCCAATGGCCCCAAGGGCGGCATGCGCGGCGGCGGCCACGGCCCCGGCCTCGACGTGGCCGCGCAGGCTCTCGGCATGACCACCGACGAGCTGCACACGGCCCTCGACGGGGGCAGCACCCTGGCCCAGGTGGCCGCCGACAAGGGCGTGGACGTGCAGGTGATCGTCGATGCGCTGGTGGCCTCGGCCCGCAACCACATCGCCCAGGAGGTCACCGACGGCGAGATCACCCAGGAGCAGGCTGATCAGAAGTTGGCGGACGTCGACCAGCGGGTGACCGACATGGTCAATGGCGTGCGGCCGCAGCGCGGCGCCAAGGATGGCGCGCAGGGCGGTCCCCGTGAGGGCCGTGGTCCCCGCGGCCAGCAGGGCGCGCCGGCGCAGGCTCCGGCCACCAACTGATCGACGCAACCCCCTGTCCGTCGATCCACGCACGAGGGCCCGGCCAGTCGGCCGGGCCCTCGGTCGTTGGAGGCCGCGGGCGGAATCGAACCGCCGTACAGGGCTTTGCAGGCCCTTGCCTCAGCCACTCGGCCACGCGGCCATGCGGTCGAGACCCTAGTCGTCGCCCCGAGGGCCACTCACGGTGACGGGGGCAGCGGGAGGTAGTCCTCGATGGGTGCGACGGTGAGCCCGGCCCGTCCCGCCTCGAACAGGAACGCCACCAGGCCCTCGTACAGATCGGCCCGGAAGTGCGACAGCACGATGTCGCCGGGGCGCAGGGTGTCACCCTGTTGGTACTGGACCTGGCCGTTGTTGATGGTGGCCCGCCACATGAGGATGGCGTTGATGCCACACGTCGCCGCCACCCGCTGGGTGGTGGCGTTCTGCACGCCGTAGGGGGAGCGGAACAGGTGGCCGGGTACCAGCAGATGACGGGACAACACCTCGCGCATCCCGCAGATCTCACTGCGCTGCTGCGCCTCGGTGAGTGTGGTCAACCGCCGATGGGTGCGGGTGTGGGAGTTGATCGAACCCCCGCCACTGGCCACTCGGGCGAAATAGTCGGGGTCGGCGAGGTAGTACGACTCGTTGACGAAGAGCGTCGCCGGGATCCGGGCGGTGGCCAACAGGTCGGCCACGCGCGGATCACGCACGGCGCCGTCGTCGATGGTCAGGAACACGACGGGGTCGTCGGTGGCGATCCGTGACAGCACCGGCACCGGGGCGACGGCGGGACGTTCGGGCACCGGTGTGCGCGGCCACGGGGGCGTCGTCGTGGTCGTCGTCGTGCTCGTCGTGGTGCTGGTGGATGTCGTCGATGAGGTCGTGATGGAGGTCGACGACGTTGTCGTGGTGGCCATCGGCCCGGTGCGACCCGACGACGAGCCGACAGTGCTGCACGCAGCAGCCAACGAAGCCAACGCACCGACGGTGGCGAGGGCGGCGAGGGCGGCGGCCGACCGCGCACTCCGGCGGCCCGGGCGGCGACGAGCGCGGTGCGTCGGAGTGGCGCGGGGGTCGCCGATCACGGCCGTAAGCCTAGGGACCGCCATGGGGAGCACGATCGCGGCCCTGCTAGGGTCACCGGTCTTGGGGACCCGTAGCTCAGTTGGCTAGAGCGCTTCCTCGACACGGAAGAGGTCGCTGGTTCGAGTCCAGTCGGGTCCACCACCGCCGTCGGCCAACGCCGCCGGACCGCATGACAGTCCGGCCACCGGTCGGTCGACGGGTCCTCCCGCTGACCGACCCGGCCGGCGAGGGGGAACGATGATCACACCGTTCGACGACTTCCCGATCCACCAGACCGGGGACCCGATCGTGCAGACCGTGAGTGCCGATCCGAATCACTACGACCGGTACTTCTTCAACGGGTTCGACGCGGACGGCGCCTTCTTCCTCGGCGGCGCCATGGGCCACTACCCCAATCGCGGTGTGATCGACGCCGCGTTCAGTGTCATCGTCGATGGGGTGGAGCACTCCATCTTCGCCTCCGGGGCGATGCCGCTCGGTCGGGCCACCCGCGTGGGGCCCATCGAGGTGTCGGTGCCCGAACCGCTGCGCGAGATCCGCTTCACCGTCGATCCCAACGAGCACGGACTGTCCTGCGACCTCGTGTTCCGGGCCCGCACCGCGGCGATCGAGGAGCCCAAGCAGACGATCGTGCGCAACAACGTGCGCATCATGGACTACACCCGCCTCACCCAGTGGGGGACATGGGAGGGCACCATCACCGTGGCCGGGCGCACCATCGAGGTGCAGGCCGAGTCGACCTTCGGGGTGCGCGATCGCTCGTGGGGCGTGCGCGGTGTCGGCGTGCAGGCGCCCACCAACTTCCCGCCGTCGGCCATGCAGGTGTTCTGGCTGTGGGCCCCGCTCCACTTCGACGACATGTGCACGCATCTCGCCATGTTCGAACGGGAGGACGGCACCCGGTGGATGGAATCGGCATTGGTCGTGCCCGTGCTCGACTCCCCCGATGCGCCCACCTGGGGTGAGGACATCGTCGAACCCGAGGAGTTGTCGGGCATCCGCTACGGGCTGGTGTGGCAGAAGGGCAAGCGTGAGATGGAGTCGGCGTGGCTCGAGGTGGCCCATGACGACGGCCGCGTCGACCGCATCGAGTTCGAGCCGCTCTACACGTTCCGCATGCGCGGCATCGGGTACATGAACCCGCACTGGTCACATGGTTCGCTGCACGGTCCGTTGGAGGTCGGCTACGAAGCGATCGCCCTCGACGACTTCGATCCGCTCGACCCGTCGAGCATCCACATCCAGACCCTGTGCAAGGTGCGCATGGGTGATCGCGAGGGGGTCGGCGTGCTCGAGCAGTTGGCCTTCGGACCGCATCAGCCCACAGGACTCACCGGCATCCTCGACGGTTTCGCCGGCTGAACCCGACTGCGCTGCGCCGTCGGCTGGGCGGCACAGTGAACGAGGTGTGGGTCAGACGGCGCGCACCGTCACCGGGATCCCGTTGAGGGTGGCATTGCCCGACAACGGATCGAGCGCCATCGGATCGGTGAGCACGTTCGAGTTCACGCCCGGGCGACCGGCGGCGATACCGAGGGCGGCGCCCGGCTGATCGTGACCCCAACCGTGGGGGAGGCTCACCACGCCGCGGCGGATCTCGGTGGTGGTCTCCACCGGGGCGATCACGGCTCCGACCCGCGAGCGGATCTCGGCCTGGGCGCCGTCGGACAGTCCGGATCGGGCGGCATCATCGGGGTGCATCTGCACCGTGCAGCGGAACCGTCCCTTGACCAGCACCTCGACGTTGTGCATCCACGAGTTGTTCGAGCGCAGATCGCGACGACCGACCAACACCAGTCGATCGGGATCGGCCGGGTGGGCCAGCGCGTCATCGAGCGCGGCGGACAGGCGGGCCAGATCATCGATGATCGCCGGCGCGCCCAGTTCGATCGTTCCCGAGGTGGTGCGCAGCGCGCCCGGCAATCGGGGTGTGAGCGGGCCGAGATCGACTCCGTGGGGGGCTGCGGCCAGCGCGTCCAGTGACAGCCCGTCGGGCACGGCCCCGAACCAGTCGCCGTGGGAGCCGGTGCGGATCATGACGTCGACGAGGTGATCGACGGTCGTCCGTGACGCATCGGTGCGCACGATGGACAGCAACTCGTCGACGGAGCGATCGGCGATGGGGGAGTCGGGGGCGGCGATGGCGCCTTCGAGTGCTCCAACGAGGAGCATCTCGTCGAGCACGCCCGGATCGTCACCCGCCTCGGGACCGGTGGCGATGAGGGCCAGTCGTCCGAGGATCTCGTGCTCCTGGGGCGCGTCGGTGGGGATGAGCGGTGCGGCCCATTGGGCGAAGTTCCGCACCGCGAGGCTGAAGAAGGCCATGTGGTAGTCGCTGCGCTCCAGCGCGCTCGGCGGCGGGAGGATCACGTTGGCGAAGCGAGTCGTCTCGTTGCGGTAGGGATCGACGCACACCATGAACTCGAGGTCGGCCAATGCGTCGGCCACTCGGGTCGAGTCGGGAATGGAGAGCGCCGGATTGCCGGCCACCGTCACCAGCGCCCGCACCTTCCCCTCGCCCGGAGTGAGGATCTCGTCGGGGAGCGCGGCGGCGGGGAATTCGCCGCGCACCTCGGGGTGGTGGCCCACCCGACTGTGGCGACGACCGGTGACGAAGCCTCGACCCCGACCTCGGTCGCGACCGGAATCGTGAGCGGGCAACGGGAACATGGCGCCGCCGGGCGCATCGAGATTGCCGGTGACGATGTTGAGGGCATCGACCGCCCACGAGGCCACGGTGCCGAACCCCACGGTGTGCGTGCCGATGCGGCCGTAGGCCACCGCCGTCGGGGCGGCGGCGAATTCGCGGGCCATGCGGACGATGTCGGCGGCATCGACGCCGCACACCGGGGCCACCCGCTCCGGCGAGAACGGCGACACGGTGTCGGCCACGGCCTCGATGCCCGTCACCAAGGTGTCGTCGATCGACACCAGATCCTCTTCGAACAGAACGTGCAGCATGGCGACGAGCAGATGGGCGTCGGTGCCGGGGATGATGGGGATCCACTCGTCGGCGGCCTGCGCAGTGCGTGTGTGGCGTGGATCGACAACCACGATCTTCCCGCCCCGGGCGCGGATGCGTTCCATGCGTCCGGGGAAGTCCGGCGCCGTGCACAGGCTCCCGTTCGACTCGTACGGGTTGGCGCCCAGCATGAGCAGGTGATCGGTGCGATCGAGATCCGGCACCGGCATGAGGAGCGGATTGCCGAACAGGAGACCACTGGACACGTGCTTGGGCATCTGGTCGACCGTGGACGCCGAGAACACGTTGCGCGAACCGATGGCCCGCACCAGCGGCGCATTGAAGAGCACGGCACCGAGCGAGTGAACACTGGGATTGCCGAGATAGACCGCCACGGCATCGCGTCCGTCACGATCGATCACTCCGCGCAGACCCTCGGTCACGATCTCCCACGCCTCGTCCCACGACACCTCGCGCCAGGTGGCGGTGGCCGGGTCGTCACCGACGCGCACCACCGGTGCACGCAGTCGATCCGGATCTTCGTGCAACTTGGCAATCGACGCGCCCTTGGGACACAGGAATCCGTTGGAGAAGGTGTTGTCGCGATCGCCGCGCACGCGCACCACGGCGCCGTCGCGCATCGTGATCTCCAGTCCACACGTCGCCTCGCACAGGGGGCAGGCTCGATGGTGGACCGTTTCGGTGGGCATCACGTTCGAGCGTACGCTCGCCGGATGCGTGCTGTCGTCCTGACCGAATACGGCGACGTCGAGGTGCTTCGACTCGTCGAGATCGCCGATCCCGTGCCCGGCCCCGAGGAGATCCTCGTCGAGGTCGTCGCCACTGCGCTCAACCGGGCCGACCTGCTCCAACGTCGGGGCCTCTACCCAAGTCCACCGCTGGCGGGGTTCGCGCCGCCGGCCCCCGAGATCCCGGGCATGGAGTTCTCCGGACGGGTCTCGGGTGTCGGTGAACGGGTCACGCGTTGGTCGATCGGCGACGAGGTCATGGGCATCGTCGGCGGTGGCGCCTATGCCGAACGCCTCGTCGTGCACGCCGAGCAGGTGTTGCCGGTGCCCTCCACGGTGTCCGTGGCCGATGCCGCCGCCATCCCGGAGGTGTGGATCACCGCCTTCGACGCGCTCGTCGTGCAGGGCGGTCTCACCTCGGGTCGAACCGCGCTCGTGCACGCCGGCGCGTCCGGGGTGGGCACGGCCGCCATCGGTATCTGTCGTGCCATCGGCGCCAGGTGCATCGTGACCACGTCGGGCGGCAAGGTCGAGGCCTGTCGTGGGCTCGGTGCCGATGTCGTCGTCGACTACACGTCGGCCGACTTCGTGGCCGCGGCGCTGGAGGTCACCGGCGGTCTCGGGGTCGACGTGGTGCTCGATGTGATCGGCGGCGAGTACCTCGACCGCAACGTGGCGTCGTTGCGCGTCGGCGGCTGCATCGTGCAGGTCGGCACGATGGGTGGGGGGAGGGCCGAGATCGCGTTGGGTGCCATGTTGCCCAAGCGCGCCATTCTCATCGGCACCGTGCTGCGGCCGCGTCCGCTCGACGAGAAGATCGCCATCACCCGCCGGTTCGGCGCCGAGATCGCGCCCCTGTTCGACCGCGGCGTGCTGGCTCCGGTTATCGACTCGCGCTATCGCCTGGCTGACATCGCCGAGGCCCACCGACGCATGGAGTCGAATGCCAACGTCGGCAAGATCGTCATCGACATCTGAATCGACGCCGGCTGAGCGGCCGATCGGTCAGCGGGATTCGATCGGGACGTAGTCGCGGGCCGAGGCGCCGGTGTAAATCTGTCGGGGTCGAGCGATCCGGGAGTTCTGATCGAGCATCTCGCTCCAGTGCGCCAGCCAGCCCGAGATCCGGGGGATGGCGAACAGCACCGTGTACATGTCCACCGGGAAGCCCATGGCTTGGTAGATCAGGCCCGAATAGAAGTCGACGTTGGGGTAGAGGCGGCGGCTGATGAAGTAGTCATCGGCCAACGCCACTTCCTCGAGCTTGAGGGCGATGTCGAGCAGCTCGTTCTTGCCCGTCACCTCGAACACCTCGTAGGCGGTCTTCTTGATGATCTTCGCCCGCGGGTCGTAGTTCTTGTAGACGCGATGGCCGAATCCCTGCAGGACCGTGCGACCCTCGCGCACCTCCTTGATGAAGGGCTCGACCTGATCGAGCGTGCCGATGCTCGACAACATCCGCAGCACCGCTTCGTTGGCACCGCCGTGCCGGGGGCCATACAGCGCGGCGGCGGCCGCCGCTGAGGCCGAGTAGGGATCGGCGTGGGCCGAACCGACGACCCGCATGGCCGTCGTCGAGCAGTTCTGCTCGTGATCGGCGTGGAGGATGAACAGCAGATCTAGGGCACGAGCGAGCACCGGGTCGGGCTCGAACCGGGGCTCGGCGACCTTCCACATCATCGACAGGAAGTTCGACGTGAAATCGAGCGAGTTGTCGGGGTAGACGAAGGGCATGCCCACGCTGTGGCGATGCGCGCCGGCAGCGATGGTGGGCATCTTGGCGATGAGACGCACGATCTGCTTGTGGCGACTGTCGAGGTCGAAGATGTCCTTGGCGTCCGGGTAGAAGGTCGACAACGCCGCCAACGTCGACACCAGGATGCCCATGGGGTGGGCGTCATGGTGGAAGCCCTCCATGAACCGCTTGCGCACGTTCTCGTGGATGAACGTGTGGTACGTGATCTCATGCACCCATGCATCGAGTTCGGGCTTGGTGGGCAGATCGCCGTGGATGAGGAGGTAGGCCACTTCGAGGTAGGTGCTCTGCTCGGCCAACTGCTCGATCGGGTAGCCGCGGTAACGCAGGATCCCGGCCTCGCCGTCGAGTTCGGTGATCGAACTGGCGGCGGCGGCAGTGGTACTGAAGGACGGATCGAGGAACCAGACCCCGGGGAGCAACTTCGACCACGGACCGGCATCGACACCGCCATCGATGATCGGGATCTCGACTGATTCGCCGGTGCGGTTGTCGGTGATGGTGACGCTGTCGGCCACTCGTTCTCCTCGGTCGTCCCGAGCCGACGATGGGGCTCGGATGCAGCGGATCTTCGGGCCCCGCCAGCCTAGTCAGCCCTCGGGGGCCGCCGTTCCGGACCGGCGTGAACGCTGCGTGACGTCAGCGTGTCACGGCACCGCCGCATGACCGATCGCCGGGGCGATCCGGCCTTCGCTCACAGTGGGGTGTTGTCGTGGTTGCGGGGCTGGAGCCGCTCGCGTTTGTCGTCAAGCCCATCGAGGGCGGCGGCGATCACCGCTCGGGAGTCGGCCGGATCGATCACGGCGTCGATGAGGCCGCGGTCGGCGGCGATGTAGGGGTTGAGCAGACGTTCCTCGTAGCCGGCCTCGAGTGCCGCTCGTTCGGTCTCGTCGATGCCCCGGTGGAGGATCTCCACCGCGCCCTTGGCCCCCATCACGGCGATCTCCGAGTTGGGCCAGGCGAGGGCCAGATCGTTCCCCATGCGCTTGGAGTCCATGACGATGTAGGCGCCGCCGTAGGACTTGCGCAGCGTGAGACACACCCTCGGCACGGTGGCCCGGGCATAGGCGAAAGCCATCTGTGCGCCGTGGCGGATCATGCCGCGCCACTCCAGGTCCTTGCCGGGGTAGAAGCCCGGCGTGTCGACCAGGGTGAGCAGCGGGATGTTGAACGCGTCGCAGAAGGCGACGAACCTCGCCCCCTTCTGCGAGCCGGGGATGTCGAGCGTGCCGGCCAGGGCCGAGGGCTGATTGGCGACGATGCCGATCGGTCGCCCGCTCACCGAGGCGAAGGCCGTCACGAGGTTGGGGGCCCAATCGGCACGCACCTCGAACAATTCTCCGTCGTCGACGAGCGAACGGGCGATGGCGCGCACGTCGTACGAACCGGTGGGTGTGTCGGGGATGATCGCAGCGGTCTCCGGTGTGGCGCGATCGCCGGGATCTCCGGAGGGGATAATCGGCGGCCGCTCGTCGTTGTGCGAGGGCAGGAAGTCGAACAGGGCACTGACCCAGCCGGCGGCCGCTGCGGCGTCGGCCACCACGGCGGCGGCGACACCGGTGGTGCGGGCGTGCGTGCCCGAACCGCCGAGATCGACGGGAGCGATGGGCACGCCGGTGAACTGGCGGACCATCCGGGGGCCACTCACGAAGGCGTAGGCACTCTCGGTCATCACCACGAAGTCGGCCAGACCCAACAGCAGCGCCGGTCCGGACACGGCGGGTCCATCGACGGCGATCACGGTGGGGACGATGCCCGAACACGCACTCAGTGCCTTGGCCGCCTGGCCCCAACCGTGGAGAGCGGCGAGCCCTTCGGCGATGTCGGCGCCCGTCGACGACAGCTCCACCACGACGGGGAGTCGCTCGGCCAACGCCACGTGTGCCGCATTGGCGATGCTCTCGCCATCCCGGGGTGAGAGAGCACCTCCCTTGCCGTCGTCGGTGGTCGGGCCGCCGATGCGCACGCGCACGATGCGACGTGGTCCGTGCACCGTGTCGAGCGCATCGATATCGGCGTGGACGACTCCCGGCACCATGGCTCGCAACTCCAAGGCACGACCCGATGACGGAGTGCGCGGTCGGCGCGGCGGGAACAGTGAGCCGGTCATCGTCGGGGGTCAGTTCTCCACGGTGGGATGGATGCCCGGTTGCTCGGCGGCGCGTTCACCGATGACGTCCTCGAGGACCTCGCGCAGAGCCCGGGCCGGGGCCGACAGTAACCCGTGGCGGCGGGTGGCCGACCCCACGGCCCGACCGGGCAGATCGTCGATGGGCGCGGTGCGCCAGTCGAGGTCGGGCCGGTTGGAGACGGCGGAGGCGGGGAGGATGGCCACGCCGAATCCCTCGAAGGCCAACGACGCGACCAGACGGGTGCCGTCGACCTCGGCCTTCACCACCAGCTGCAGTCCTCGCTCGGCGAACAGCATCTCGAGTTGCTCCCGGAACGGATGACCACGGGGTTCGACCAGCAGTGGCTCACCGTCGAGATCGGCCAGGCTCAGGTGGTCGATGTCGGCCAATCGGTGGTCGACGGGCATGGCCAGCAGACGGTGCTCGACGAACAGCGGACGTGTCATGACCTCGGGATCGGGAACGGGCAGCGACAGCACGGCGATGTCGATGGCGCTGGATTCGAGCTGGAGGAGCAGCGATGCGGTGGTGGCGTCGTGGACGACGACGCGCACTCGTGGGTACCGGGCGGACATGGTGTCGACCAGATGGGGGACGAGCCAGCGCGCCGTGGTGCCGATGATCCCGATGCTGACTGGACCGGTCACCTCGGCCCGCAGCGAGGACACATCGGAGGGCAGCGAGTCGAGTTCGGCCTGGATCCTCCGGGCTCGGGCGATCACCACCGAGCCCTCGGGCGTGGGGTCACCCGAGGTGCGGTCGATCAGGACCGCCCCCAGCTCCCTCTCCAGGCGGGCCACGTGGGCCGACACGTTGGACTGCACGGTGTGCAGGGCCTTGGCGGCGGCGGTGAAACCACCGTGGTCGACCACGGCCAGCAGGGACTGCAGGTGGCGGAGCTCCATCGCTGAAGATGATGACATGTATCGGTACAAGCAGTTGGACCGATGGGCCGATTGCTGGCATACTCGCTGGTAACAACGTCGGGCTGTAGCGGATCCCCCTCCGTGGCCCGAAGAGGGTGTTGAGGCCATCCCCCCGGTTTCCACCTTCGTTCCGGAGCCGACCCATCCCCCCGGGTCGGCTCCGGCAGTTCTGGCCCCGGTCCTCGGCGGAACCGGCCCCCTCGGGGCGCAGTCGGCCATCGACCACCTAGGGTCGCCGCCATGGACAGGGGACCCGTCATCATCGAAGCGGCCATCAACGGCAACCGCACCAAGGAACACAATCCGAACGTGCCGCGTGCGCACGCCGAACTGGCCGCCGACACCCTGGCGGTCCTGGAGGCGGGTGCATCCATCGTGCACAACCATGGTTCGGTGTTCGGCGATCCGCGTGAGGTGGCCGACGACTACTTGGCCGGGTGGATGCCCGTGTTCGCCGAGCGTCCCGACGCACTGCTCTACCCGACGGCCAACTTCGGCCCGAACGGACTCGACTTCGAGCACCTGCACCTGCTGGCCGAGACCGGATTGATGAAGGTGAGCCTGTGTGATCCGGGTTCGACCAATCTCGGTGGTGTGGGTCCCGACGGCTTGCCCACCGCTGGCATCGTCTACTCGAACAGCTATGACTCGATCCGCTTCCAGATGGAGCAGGCCGCGGCCGATCGGGTCGGGCCGTCACTGGCCATCTACGAGCCGGCGTTCATGCGCACGACGCTCATGTACTGGCGCGCCGGGAAGTTGCCGGCCGGCACCATGATCAAGTTCTACCTGTCGACCGACCGGGGCTACATGGGCGCGCCGTTCGGTCTGCCCGCCACGCGTCTCGCCCTCGACGCCTATCTCGAGATCCTGGGCGACTGTCCGGTGCCGTGGGCCGTGTCGGTCGTCGGAGGCGATGTCGTGGCCAGCGGACTGGCGGAGTACGCGGTCGAGAAAGGCGGACACATCCACCTCGGTCTGGAGTTCTTCGGTGGCGATCGTCAGCCGACCAACGTGGAGTTGGTGGAGGAGGCCGCCGCACTCTGCGCACGTCTCGGTGTCGCGGTGGCCAGCTGCGACAAGGCGGCGGCGATCCTCGGTCTGCCCCGGGCCTGAACCACCCGACGTCCGGGTAGCGGATCGGTCAGGTGCTGGCCGTCGGGTCGCCCGCTCCACCCGACACGCAGGTGTTGAGCGGCTTGTTCACCATCTCCTCGTCGGGTATCCGGTAGTAGGTCCCGTCGGAGCATCCGAGTCTGGGGTTGACCTCGGCGAACACCCCGCCGGACTCGTTCTCCCAGCCGGGCACGGACCACACGTGCACCATCCACTGGGTCATGGTCAGCATCACGCCCCCGACGGCGGTGCACATCTCCTTGGTGACGTCACTGCGGTCTGCTCCGAACGGAGCGTCGATGCCGGTCGGGCCGAAGGTGATGCACGTGTTGGTGTGGTAGTGCCAGGTGTCGTTCGTGCCGGGGAAACCCGTCGGTTCGATCTTCGAGGTCGAGTAGTACATGAACCCGGCGATGGGTGAACCCGGATCGGTGCCGGCGTAGATCAGGGCCTGAGGGTGCTGCAGTGTGTCGTCGGTCATCACCCCGGCCGCGTTCAGTTCGGCGGCGCCACTCTTGGTGTAGTGCACGCCGAGTCCCGGCGTGTAGGGGCCGGCCCGCCGATACCCGGCTGCCGCCGCATCGGCGATCGTCGGATAGCGCGCCGCCACCTGACGGGTCACGTCGAGCTGCCGATCGAGTTCGGCCTGCGTGGCCGGATCGAGCGGTTCGTTGCGGATGGCGTGGTGGTGTCCGTTGCTCAGCGCGGAGAAGCCCTTGTCATCAGCCACCACGCACGCGTCGGCCCCGCCGTGGGCATGACCGTCGGCCGAGATCAGTTCCGGATTGGGCTTGAAGCCCTTCGGGCACCCGCCGTTGGCATGGGCGTGGTTCGATGCGCTGGGTGAAGCCAGCGCGCCGGCGGCCAGAACAACGACGGCCAAGGGAACGATCGATGCCGGTACGAGTCGGTCGCTGGTCCACGTGCTGGCGAAGCGCGGCCGCCACAGCGCGCACAGCGCGAAGACCACGGCAGCGATCTCGAGGCCGGCGCACACGCTGTCGACGAACGTCGCCGGTTGACGCAGTTCGGCCGCCGGCCCCCACGGTGAGCCCGAGGTCCGCGTCACCAGCCACGCCGTGGCGAAGACGATCGAGGCGATGACCGTCGTCACCAGCACCCAGCGCCGGGGTCGCCACAGCACAGCGGCGGCCAGACCCACCTGGGCCAGTCCGACGAGGAGGAAGGCGATCCCCTCGGCTGCCCACTCGTTCATGTGCTGGGGAACCATCCCGAGATGGATGAGCGCGGCACCGAACAGCAGCGCAGCCAGCACGGCGCGCTGGATCGGGGCCAGATCGGCGGTGGCATCGGGGCGACGCACCCGGGGCGGTGGCGCCGATGACGAACGACGGTCGTCGTATCCGCCGTCGACCTGCGGTGGAGCGGTGGTGGTCATGGTCCCCCTTCGGGCGGAGAACCTAGACCACGTAGGTGACCATGGTCACAGACCTTGGCGCTCCCTGATGATGTTGAGGGCGCCGCCGGCTCGGAACCAGCCGATCTGTTCGTCGTTCATCGTGTGGAGCGCGTCGAAGGTGAGCGTCGTGCCGTCGGGCTTGGTGATGCGGCACTTCACCGGCACGTCGGGGGCCAGATCGGCCAGCCCGGTGATGTCGATGCGATCGTCCTCACCGATCTGGTCATAGGTGGTCGGATCGGCGAAGGTCAACGGCAGCACACCCTGCTTCTTGAGGTTCGTCTCGTGGATGCGGGCGAAGCTGCGGGTGAGTACGGCGCGTGCACCACGGAACCGGGGCTCCATCGCCGCGTGTTCACGCGACGAACCCTCCCCGTAGTTCTCGTCGCCGATGGCGACCCACGGCTGTCCGGCCTCGTGGTAGTGCTTGGCGATGTCCGGATACGACTTGGTGGTGCCGTCGAGTTGATCCTTGCCCCGGCCCACTTCATCGGTGAAGGCGTTCACCGCACCGATGAACAGGTTGCCCGAGATGTTCTCCAGGTGTCCGCGGTACTTGAGCCACGGACCAGCCGCCGAGATGTGATCGGTCGTGCACTTGCCCTTGGCCTTCATGAGCACGGGCAGACCGATGAAGTCGTTGCCGTCCCACCGCGCGAAGGGCTCGAGCAGTTGCAGTCGCTCCGAGTCGGGGGAGACCTTGACCACGATCGACGAACCATCAGCGGGGGGAGCGATGAACGTGTTCGCACCGGGATCGAAACCCTTGGGCGGCAACTCGACGCCGGCGGGAACGGGGATGACGACCGGCTCACCCGATGCGTTGGTGAGGGAGTCGACGGTGGGATCGAAGTCGAGACGACCGGCCAGGGCCAGAGCCACCACCGTCTCGGGCGAGGTCACGAAGGCCAGCGTCGAGGCGAACCCGTCGTTTCGCTTGGGGAAGTTGCGGTTGTAGGAGGTCACGATCACGTTCGGTGTGCCCTCGGTGACGTCGGTGCGAGCCCACTGGCCGATGCATGGTCCGCACGCGTTGGCCAGCACCGTGGCGCCGATCTGCTCGAGGTCGGCCAGCAATCCGTCGCGTTCGATGGTGGCGCGCACCTGCTCGGAGCCGGGGGTCACCAGCAACGGAGTCTTCGCCGCCAGTCCGTTCTCGTGGGCGAAGCGGGCGATGGCGGCGGCACGGCTGATGTCCTCGTAGGAGGAGTTCGTGCACGAGCCGATGAGGGACGAGGAGATCTCCATGGGCCAGCCCTCGGCCTCGGCCTCGGCACCCAGCGCGCTGACCGTCCGGGCCCGGTCCGGGGTGTGGGGTCCGTTGATGAGCGGCTTCAGCGACGACAGATCGATCTCGATCATCTCGTCGAAGTACGCCGCCGGATCGGCGAGCACCTCGTCATCAGCGCGCAGATCGACGGCGACGGCATCGGCGGCGTCGGCCACATCGGTGCGACCGGTCGACTTCAGGTAACGCGACATGGCGGCGTCGTAGGGGAAGATCGATGTGGTGGCGCCGATCTCGGCACCCATGTTGCAGATCGTCGCCTTGCCCGTGCACGAGATCGACTCGGCGCCCGGCCCGAAGTACTCGACGATGGCGCCGGTGCCGCCCTTCACGGTGAGGATGCGGGCCACCTCGAGGATGACGTCCTTCGGGGCCGACCAGCCCGACAGTTCGCCGGTGAGACGGACGCCGATGAGTTTCGGCCAGCGCACGTTGAACGGGTACCCGGTCATCACGTCGACGGCATCGGCGCCGCCCACGCCGATGGCCACCATGCCCAGACCGCCGGCGTTCGGCGTGTGCGAGTCGGTGCCGATCATCATCCCGCCGGGGAAGGCGTACTGCTCCAGCACGACCTGATGGATGATGCCCGAGCCGGGCTTCCAGAACCCGATCCCGTACTTGGCCGACACCGACTCGAGGAAGTCGTACACCTCGGCGTTGGTGTCCTCGGCGGCGAGGAGATCGATGCGGGCGTTGCTCTTCGCCTGGATGAGGTGGTCGCAGTGGACGGTGGAGGGCACGGCGGCCTCGGGCAGGCCTGCGGTCATGAACTGCAGCAGCGCCATCTGCGCAGTGGCGTCCTGCATGGCCACGCGGTCGGGATCGAGATCGGCGTAGCTGCGTCCCCGCTCGAGTTCCTGGCTCTCGGGATCGCGCAGATGGTTGATCAACACCTTCTCGGCGAAGGTGAGGGCTCGACCCAGACGGCGACGACCGAGGGCGGCCCGCTCGGGGAGCCTTGCGTAGACGGCGTCGATCAGTTCGATGGGGGTGTTGGCGGCAACAGCCATTGCGGACCTCGTGGTTGGTTTCGAATCGGAGCGAGTCTACGACTCACGCGTTCTGCAGCCGATTGGTGGTCGTGGTGCTGGTCAGGTCGTTCAGGAAGTCGCCGATGAACTCCGGGTTCCTAATGAGGAACACGAGGTAGACGATCGAAAGAAGGATCCCGATGATCCCGCACACGATGCCGGCGGTGGCCATCCCGTCACCGGTGCGCCAGCCGTTCGACGCGCGGATGCGGCGTCGGGCGGCCAGTCCCAGCCCGAGGGCGGTGGGCCCCAGCACGATCCCCACGAATCCGGTGCACAGGATCGAGGTGATGCCACACACCAGTGCGCTCACGGCGGTGCCGGCCACCTTCGGCCGGGCGGCCGGCGGGGGCGGGAGCCACGCCTCGGTGTTCGAACCACCCGGGGTCGACCATGCGGGGGGCGGCGGGAGCGATGACGGTGGGGGCGACGCCGGCGGCGGCGGGGCGACCGCCGGGCCGGTCGATGGCGAACGGGCGCGGCCCGGCCATGCCGGATTGGGCCGCTCCTCGGGGTTCGACGAAGGTGACGGTGCCGAGGGCGGTGCCTGCGCCGGAGCCTGCGCCGGTGCCTGCGCCGGTGCCTGCGCTGGCTCCAGGGCCGCTGGTGGACGAGTCGGGGGACGGACGCCCTCCGGGATCGGGTTCCCCCATGGATCGCGGGGAACATCGGCGTCGGTCACGGAGCGAGATTATCGGCGGCGCACCAGCCGCAGCACGGCCATGCCGGCCGCCGTGACCACCAGCACCACTGCTGCGTCGGTCGGACTCACCCCGCCGGGCCGATCGGCGGGGAGCGAGGCGAGGGCCAGCACGATGAGCAGCACGTTGCGCAGCACGTCGGCACCCGACAGCGGCAATGCCCGGACCGAGCCGAAGCACGCACACGGCGCGTGCACGCCGGCGCGTAGTCGACCGACGAGGAACGTGGTGAAGAACGCCAGTGTCACGAGGGCAGCAATGGCGCCGGCGGCGGGAACGATGAGCAGCAGGGTGACGATGCCCACCTCGGCCAGTGGGATCACCGCCGCGAACACCGCCGGTGAGGGAAGACCCAATGCCTCGAATCCGTCGGCGGTGGCGTCGAGATCGCGCAATTTCGCGACGGCAGCGAGGGCGAAGACCGCAGCGAGGACGACGGCCGCGGCGTAGCCGATGCCCTGCGCGCTCATCGGCTCATCGCCGCGGTCAGACCTTGGGCCAACTGCGGTAGGTGCCACGGCGCTTCTTGGCGCTGGCCGCCCATGAGCGACGCCACGAGCCCGTGTCCGGTCCTTGCAGTGACGGCGTCGATTCCGACGCCGCGCGACGACTGGCCTGCCACCAATCGCTGCCGGCCTCGTCGGCCAGTCGGGCCACCGCCGCCTGCACACGGGCGGCGAACGTCTTGGTGTCCTCGCCCTCGGCGATCGACAGCGGAGCGCCGAAGGTGACGGTCACGTGATGGCGACGCGGGAACGACCGACCCTTGGGCAGCACCTTGTCGGTACCCATGAGGTAGGTGGGCACGATCGGTGCGCCGCTGTGCGACGACAGGAAGGCGGCGCCGGCGGTGAACTGCTGCCCCCAACCGTCGGGGGAGCGAGCGCCCTCGGGGAAGATCAGCATGTTCCAGCCGTCGGCCAACAGGGCCAGTGACTGGTCGATGGCTGTGCGCGACACGCGGTGGCGCTCCACGGGGATGGCGCCGATGAACAGCGCGGAGAGCGGCGAGGAGAACCGGTTGGCGAAGAAGTAGTCGGCAGCGGCGGCGATGAAGAACCGGTTGCGGCGCGGTTCGGGTACCGCCGTCATCATCAGTGGGGTGTCGGCGTGGCTGTGGTGATTGGCGGCGAAGATCACCGGCCCCTCGACGTCGACGAACCGGTCGGCGCCGTAGACGGTCGGGCTGGCGAAGGCTTCGGCGAGGGGTCGCCACACGAGGTTGAGCGCCGCCAGCCGCACCAGTCGGGCCGGCCAGGCGCGGGCCCATCCGGTGTCGTAGTCGGCGCCGACGTTGCGCTTGCGTTGCGGACGCTCCACTCCGGCAGGTGTGGGCGGATCGATGAGCACGGTGCGAGCCATGCGCGTGGCCCGGGAACTGGAACGCGCCACCGTCGACACGGCGCGGTTCACCGGCAGTCGTCGCACCAGACGCGTGGCCTGCTTGCGGGTGATGGGCATCGGAGTCATCGGGACCTCAGGAGACGTCGGCCATGAGGATCGGCGGGTTGTGCAGGTGGGTGATGGTGGCATCGCGTCCCACCACATCGGAGGCCATCTCCAGCGCGTCCTGCAGCGTGGAGGCCGGCTTGAAGCCGAGGCGACGCACGGCCCTCACATCGCCGCCGACGATGATCACCTGACCGACGTGCTGCAGTGCATGCGCGCACCAGTACCACATGTAGAACGGATGCACGCCGTGGTAGGCGTAGCTCGTGCGGTAGAGGTGGCGGTACCACTCGTCCTCGGCGAACGACTTCTCGAACTCCTGCTCCATGCGCACCGGATCGTGGGTGACCGACAGCACCTGGTCGAAGAAGTCGATGTACGAGGGGTGGTGCACCGGGTGGAACTCCCACGGCGTCGGGTGACTCATGATCACCACGCCGCCCTCGCGCACCGGCGGGATGCCGCGATAGAGGTTGAAGAAGTAGCCGAGTCCGAGACAGGCGACGAGGATCGGATTGAGGATCGAGTTCACGTTGTAGGGACTGATGTAGGGCAGTCCCATGGTGAGGATGTCGGTCTGTCCCTCGACCGGCACGAGGTGCTGGGCGTAGACGTTCTCGGTGGTCAACCGGTGCACGGCCTCCACCTCGCCGGCCTGCACCGAGGTCATGGCGTGCGGGGCCTGCCACGAATTGAAGATCGAACGACGGGTGCGCTGCGGCATGCGGTCGAGGGCGGCCTTCATGCCCATCATCGACACGCGGTCCTTCATCGTCCATTCCCACTCGCGCTTCTGCAGCACGCTCATGGGGCCCTCGGTGCCGAACACGTTGTTGTTCATGGTGGTCTCGATCTGGAACACCTTGACGCCCGAGTCGCGCAGCACCTTGCCCATGCGCCAGTTGGCCGAGTGCAACTCGGAACGGTGCTGGTCCATGAACGAACGCGAGTGACGCATCGTGTGCAGATTGTGGTGGTGGCGCAGCGACCGGTACGAGGCGAGGCCGGTGGCGGTCGACTTCCACCCTCCGTCCATCGACACGAGGTTGATGTTCACGTAGACGATGAGATCGGATTCGGCGGCCCGCCGGTTGATCTCCACCTCCTCGCCCTTCTCGGTCTCACCGATGAACAGGAGGTTGTCGGGATCCTCGGCGTCGTGGTTGAGCAGCAGTCCCCGCGGGGCGAAGGCGTCGTACACGCGGTCACCGACGGCGTGACGCAGCTCGTCCTCGGTCATGCGCCGGTGCAGGGCCAGCGCGGCGATGAGCACGACGTCGTCGACGCCAGCCGCCGCCGCCATCTCCAGCACCGCCTCGATCACCCGCTGGCGGATGTCAGGGCGCTTCATCGGGGGCAGTGGCAAAGAGATGTCGTCGAAGGCGATGGTCAACTTCATGCCCGGACGCAGCAGGGCCCGCAACGGCTCGCTGTCGCCGATTGGGTTGTCGAGCGCGTCGCGAATGGCGCCGGTCGGATTCTTGAGCGGCTCGAGCGGCTCGGCCGGGTAGATGACGCGGGTGCGACCGGCCGGCAACTTCTCCAGTCGGAATCCCTCGCCGTGATGGAAAAGGATCGGTGGCGTCGAACGATCGACGTCGAGGACGAATCCAGGTCTAGGCACGGTTCCGTTCCTTCTCGTTGCGGAGGTCGAAGGCGATGCGCACGGCGCCACGACGGCCGGCAGCGGCGGCATGGGTGATGGCTTCGTCGTAGCGGTCGAGGGGATAGGTGGCGCTGACCAGACGACCGAGGTCGGCGGCGGCCACCAGTTCGAAGGCGAGATCGAAGGTGCGGCGCACCGCGCCGTCGGGGAGCGTCTCGGTGCCGTAGGCGTAGGCGCCGACCAGCGCGATCTCGCGGTGCCACAGTCCGGTCAGGTCGACGTGCACGTGGCCGGGCATGCCCACCATGGTGATGCGGCCCTTGGGGCGGATGACGGCCAGCGCCTCGGTCAGTGACTCCTGACTGCCGACGCAGTCGATCACGTGATCGGCTCCGCCGGTGAGGCGCACGATGTCACCGTCGCCGATGGCCAGCGAACCGGTGAGACGACGGATCGGTCGGGCGATGTGCTCCGAGCCGATGACGTGATCGGCCCCGAGGTCACGGGCGAGATCCTGCTGATGGGGGTGACGGGCGACGGCCACGATCGTGCACGGCGGGGCGAAGTGTCGGAGCGCGGCGATGGTGAGCAGTCCGAGCGCACCGGATCCGAGCACCACGACCACGTCGCCCTCGGCCACGCCGGCGGCCAGCGCGCCATGGACCGCGCAGGCGGTGGGTTCGACCATGACCGCGGCCTCGTCGGACCATTCGCTGGGCACGGCGTGCAGCTGGGAGACGTGGGCGACCATGCGCGTCGACCATCCGCCGCCGGTGTCGCAGCAGAAGCCGCTCTGCAACCCGGGACTGATGGCGCCGAACGTGATGCGTTCGCAGTTGCCGAGATCACCGTGCGCGCACGGCCCGCACACTGGGTCGATGTTGCGGGTGACGCATCCGAGCACCGGTTCGACCACCACGCGACCGGCGGGAACGTCGCCGATGGACTGGTCGAGATCGGCGACGACCTCATGACCGGGCACGAAGGGGAACGACACCAACGGTTCGAAGTAGCGCGAACTGCGCCCGTCGATGGTGGCCAGATCCGAACCGCAGATGCCGGCCAGGCGCGGGCGGATCTCGGCCCATCCCGTGCCGGGCAGCGACGGATCATCGATCGTGCGCAGCCGCAGGGGACCGACCTTGGCGCCCCCACCGGCGTTGAGGCGACCGGCGATCGTCGCCGCCGCGAACCGGGGGATGTCGCGTTCGAAGCGCAGTGCCTTCACACCACACCTCCGGGCACCAGCGGGTTGGCCAGGCCGCCGTCGTCGGTGCGACGGGGGCCGATGGGCACCAGCGCGCGCGGACCGCCGGGGGACTTGGCGAAGTTCTCCACCAACCAACCTCGCTTGCGGGCCAGCGCCGCCAGTCGCGTCTCGGGGTTCACCGCCACCGGGAAGCCCACGGCTTCGAGCATGGGCAGATCCGAGGTGGAGTCGGCGTAGGCCACCGTCTCGCGCAGGTCGAACCCGTGCGCCGCGGCGTAGTCCATGAGCACCTGAGCGCGGGTCTCGCCGGTCGGGGGCACGTTGCGCAACTCACCGTCGTAGGAGCCGCGGGTGATCGACATCTCGGCGGCGATCACGTCGTCGAACAACGGCTCGAGGGGACGAACCACAAACTCGAGCGCGCCGGTGATGAGCACGGTGCGATGACCGGCGGCTCGGTGCTCGCGCACGCGGCGGATGGCAGCGGGGAACGACTTGGTGAGGATGAGGCGGCTGAACATCTCGGCCGCGTCCTCCTCGATCTGCTGCACCGGCGCGCCTTCGTACCGTCGGTAGAACAGGCGCAGGAAGTCGGTGCGGTCCTTGCGGTCGAGCGACAGCAGCGATGGTCCCTCGGCCAGCATCTTCAGCGTGAACAGCACTCGCTGGTCGAGGGGGAGTCGGCGCGTGGCCAGGAAAGCGTAACTGGCGACGACGTTGGAGGCGATGAGCGTGTTCTCCAGATCGAAGGCCGCCAGTTGCCGGTCGGACGACAGGATCTGCTCACGCAGGCGATCGGGTCGCGACTGGCCGGTCTTGCCGCCCGGAGTGGTGCGCACCCGCGCCTGGCGCACCACCGAGGGGAGATGGATCTCCTCCACGAAGTGATCCCAGTCGATGACGCGTGGGTCGAAGCAGAAGTCGCGCTGATCCTCGGTGCTCTGCGCGTCCCACAGGGCCAGCAGTCGGTCCAGTCCGTACACCGCTTCGCACTCGGCGTAGGCGCCGTAGAGCTCCACATACCCGAGTGCTCGTTCGGCCTCTTCGCGGCGCGACTCGATCGTGGCACTCCACTCGGCCTGACGACCGCGCAGCGGAAGAGCGCCGAGCACGCTCTCGGCGCGTTCGAGGACGTTCTTGGCCCGCTGCAGTTGCGTCTGCACGCGGCCGCGACCCGGGAACGACCACTTGGGTACGACGATGGGTTGACCCTTGGCGTCGTAGAGCGGATGGCGTCCGAACCAGTCGCTGACCAGGTCGACCAGGCGTCGGTAACGGAGGGGGTTCTGCGAACCCGAGGCCACCTGCACGACCGACGGTGTCGGCTCGGGACCGCGGGCGGCGACGGCGATGATGGCGGCCGACACCAGATCGACGGGGATGACGTCGACGATCCCCTCGGGCACACCGGGGAACTCCTTGAGCAGACCACGGGCGTAACTGATGATCACGGGTTCGGCCATGCGGAAGCCGCGGATCCACCCGGGCACCGGTTCGGCCAGGGCCGACTCGATGATGGACGGACGCACGATGCTGACCGGCACGGCACCGCGGGTCTCGACCAGCGCGCGCTCACCCAGGGCCTTGGTGTAGGCGTAGGCGTCGGGCCAACCGAGCGACGCAGCCCGGGCCCGTCCGGCGGTGACCATGCGGTCGGCCACCCATCGGTCGCGCAACTGCTCGGTCTTCTCGGCCAACAGGGGAGTGCCGGCGGCACCCAGTTCTCGGCGCGCCCGGGCCCGGAACTCGGCCAGGCGCTCGGGCGTGCGACTCTCGGCGTCGGCGTCGGTGCGGGCCCGTCGGGCACCGGCCACCTCGGCTCGCCAGTCGACGTCGACGAAGAAGTGACTCTCGTCGACGAGTTGTTCGGGGGCAGCACCGCGGTGATTGCCGGCCACGTAACAGGTCGACACGGCGACGAGGTGCGGCGTGATGCCCAGTTCGTTGCACACCGCCGCGATGCGGGTGGGACCGAGGAGGTTGACCTCGACCGCACCATCGAGGGGGGAGTCGAAGCTCACGGTGGCCGCCGAGTGGATGATGATGTCGCAGGTGGCCAGCACGGCCCGACCCTCGTCGTCGAGTCCGAGTCCGTCGCGTCCGACGTCACCGGCCACGGCCCGGATTCGGCGCGCCGTCATCTCGGCGAATCCCTCGGCACCGAGTTCAGCGCGCAGGCGATCGAAGGCGTCGTTCTTGAGGATCTCGCGGGCCACGCGCTGGTCGACCGTGGATCGACGTCCCGGTCGCACGAGCAGCACGATCTCGCACTCGGGCACCGACCGGAGGAGTCGCTCGAGCAGATTGGTGCCGAGGAACCCGGTGGTCCCGGTGATGAACAGCCGCTTGCCGGCCAGCGCCTCACGGATCACGGCCAAATGTTTACCACTTGGTAAGTGAACCGTCTAGAGTGAGGCCCGTGACGGCCACCTCGACCGCTGCCCCCAAGGGATCCCGCCGGCCCGGCGCCCGGGCCCAGCGCACTCGCGAGACCGAGGACCGCATCCTGACGGTGGCCCTCGACTCCTTCGGCACGCGCGGATTCGAGGCCACATCGCTCGACGACCTGGCCGCCGGTCTCGGCATCACCAAGCAGGCGATCCTCTACCACTGGCCCTCGAAGCGGGCGCTGCTCGACGCCGTCGTCGACCGGGCCTGTCTCGAACTGGTCGTCGAACTCTCGGGCGCGCTCGACGAGGCGGGCAGCGGATGGGACCGCATCGAGTCGGTGGTGCGTCGCATCTTCCGCGTCGGCCTGCGTCGTCCCGAACTGCTCGGTCTGTTGCGCGAACTGGGGCGGCTCGGCGGCGATGCGTCGGCCCGCCTCATCGAGGACATGCGTCCCTTCATCGACCGTGCCACCGCCTACTTCGAACGTGAGATGGACGCCGGTCGCATCCGCCGCTGCGATCCCGCGCTGTTGCTCGTCTCCGCCTACTCCACGGTGCTCGGTGCTGCGACCGATCTCGACGTGTTGCGGGCCATCGGTGGCGAACCCACGCTGCGGTCGACTGCCGTGCGTCGTCGTGAACTGCTCGGCTTCCTGCGCGCCGCGATGGTCGGCCCCGACGCCTGAGTGTCGCTCAGGCGGTGCGCCAGCGTCGCGTTGACGCGTGGCGTTCGATGGCCAGTCCCACCAGTTCGTCGATGAGCGCGCGGTAGGTGAGGCCGGTGGCCTGCCACAGGCGCGGGTACATCGAGATGGGGGTGAAGCCGGGGATCGTGTTGAGCTCGTTGAGCAGCCAGCCCCGACCGCCCTCCTCGTAGAAGAAGTCGACGCGGGCCATGCCCTCGGCGCGGTGCGAGCGGAACACGACGCAGGCCAGTCGCCGCACCTCGTCGGCCGCTGAAGGATCGAGCGCAGCCGGCACGTGCAGTTCGGCGGCACCGTCGGAGTACTTGTCGTCGAAGTCGTAGAACTCGGCGGCGGCCACGATCTCACCCGGCACCGACGCGCGCGGTGAGTTGGTGTGACCGAGCACGGCCACCTCGATCTCACGACCTGACACGCCCTCTTCGAGCACGATCCATTCGTCGTGGGCCAGCGCCGCGTCGATGGCCGGTCGCAACCCGGCGCGGTCGACGACCTTCGACACACCGATCGACGACCCCATGTTGGCGGGCTTCACGAACATCGGGTACCCGAGCGCGGTGGCGATGGTGTCGAGCACACCGTCGGCATCGGGTGCGGCCATGTCGTCGGCGTGCAGCGCACGCCACCCGGCCTGGGCCACGCCGGCCTCGGCAGCCAGACGCTTGGCCACGATCTTGTCCATGGCCACGGCCGAACCGAGCACCCCGGAACCCACGTAGGCCACCCCGGCGGTCTCCAACAGACCCTGCACGGTGCCGTCCTCACCCATCGGTCCGTGCAGCAGCGGCATCACCACCGTGTCGGGCGTGAGCAGGGACCACGGATCGACCTCGTCGCCGACGATCTCCAGCGACTCACCCCATCGGGTGGAATTGGGGTC
>Ga0172376_10000750_pt1 | contig 41875 bp, 38 predicted proteins | sample Lak35m_FD_121114 | JGI IMG/M metagenome (GOLD analysis project Ga0172376, IMG submission 121114) | Freshwater microbial communities from Kabuno Bay, South-Kivu, Congo - kab_092012_35m | ecosystem: Environmental > Aquatic > Freshwater > Lake | place: Democratic Republic of the Congo: South-Kivu...
ATTTTATCTTGAATCTTTTGCCAAATGATTGTTTACGTTACTATCGATTAGTAACTTAATTATTATCTCTATCAATTTAATTTATCATGTTTAAATGAGCTATTTGATTTACAGCTCCATTTTGCTATGTCTATAATCTTGTTTTTACCCTGGAAAAATTAGTCTATTTTATGATTTTACCTTGAATATCTTAATTTTATTTATTTGTTTACCTGTGTGGGTAATGTGAATTCTTATTGCTGCTCATTGAGAATAGATTTTGATGACATTTTTGCTGATTTACTGTTTCTCGAATCCTTTTTTCACTCTCTATGTTTATTTTTATGCTAACTTTGATTTTTTATCTCCGTAATTTCCCTTCCTCATAGTTGAGGGTGCGGAATGTGGGATATATTCTAATTGGCGCTTGAATTCGTACATTCCATAATCCGCAATTGCACCAGCTAGTTTATAATTCTTCAAAAATGCTTTGATACTCAATTCTTCAATTTTGATAACGCTGTGGTTTTTAGCGAGATCATAAGTGAGTTTATGAATGGCATCTTTGCGAATATTTTACACTTTAGCGTGAGTTTTAGCCAGTTTAGAAATAGCCTTAGCCCGATTCTTAGTACCAAGGATTATTAGGTTTTACTTCTGCATACACTACATTTTAGTATGTGGACATTCCGGTAGATTTGTTAATATCTGGATAGAAATTTCCTTTCAGCTTTTAGCCCTTTTCCTCTATATCTACTCTTTAGCTGGAACTCTGAACTCCACATATTTCCACTCACCGCTTTCTAGGTATTCAATTTTAAATTCTCCTTTGCTCAACAAACTTATATCGTTGATGTCTATTATCCCATTTTCCTTATTGACTACAACGCAATCTGAACTGTTAGTACAAGAATCCGGTTTGAAAGCAATTTTTCTGACAGGATGATCCCACCATTTTGAAAACTGAGTAATTGTGTTAGTTGTTCTGGTTGTATGTACTACCTTAACTTCATTCCCATTTATTTCTAGCCGTACCCAGTCCGTTGATCTCTTTTGAAATAACCCAGCAATTCCCCAAAAGATTACACTACCAATTGAAATACCAGTGTCTGATAATCGCAGTTTAATAACTCTAGGTGCTATACCTTGAGATAATTTTAAAGGAGTAGAACCTGTTGTAGGGGATGTTGTCGTAAAACCGGGGTTAGAAGATTGAGCCAACAAATTAGATCGGTTCTGATTATCGGTGCTGACTCCTATTAGGTTAGCAGATTTATTGGAAACTTGCTCAGCTTTAACGGATGCAGTTGAAACCAAACTAGCGAGTATTGCAGGAAACCAGAAGATTGAGTAAATTTTCATATTTTTAGAAGATAGAGTGCAAGTTTTAACTTAGAGTTAGCAGTGACACCATAATTAATTGTAGCATTTTATTTCATCTATCTTTAGATAGATATTCGGTTCAGATATTAAAATAATAATGTCACTAATTTTAACCAGGTCTAATCCCTATTTGATATATAAGTGGGTGAGTAGAATTAAATATAAGATCAACGTAGGTTGGGTTGAAGTATGAAACCCAACCCCCGCATGGGTCTCGTTCCTCGACCCATCCTACAAATAATTGTGCCTCCCTACTTATTTATGTACTCCCATCACAATTACCCCAGTATGGTGAGAGGGTTATTTACAGTTAACAGTTAAAAACCTTGGCGATAGCCAATAGCAGCTCCAAAGGAATTAAAAGGACCAATGACATCACTAGCATACTCATTTTGCTGGTAACTGGAAATACTGGAATATTTTAACTCACCAAAGATGTTCGCCTTTCTTGCTATTTCATACTGTAGACCAGTTTTTAACTGGTAAGCAAAAGCAGTTCCATTAAGACTGTAACCACCAAAAAAGTTCTCTATTTTACCCGTAATAACACCTAAACCAAGTCCACCACCAACATAGGGGCGGAATTTGGAACCCGTGGGGATATCAAAATAACTATTCAATAGAATAGTAGTTGCACTCATGTTACCAGTGAGTGTTCCCGTTCTGGGAAGTCTTGTATTGAGGTCATAATCTAGATTCTTAGCACTCAAAAACTGGTTACCAACTTCTAATTCAGCCCTAAACAGTTGAAATTGATAACCAAATGCTGCATTAAATGAAAATGCACTATTAAAATCCTTGAATTTCGCCCACTTTTGACCGTTCTCCGTTATATCCACATCGCTTTGAGAACCAAAACCAACGCTAAGACTACCGTAACCATAATTACTCGCGGGTAAATCCGGATTATTATCACTATACAAAGGCGTGGTAGAGCTTGGTGTGGGAGCTAATGGTGTGAAACCGTCAGAAGATTGAGCCAATAAATTAGACGGGTCTTGATTATCAGTGTTGACTCCTATCAAGTCAGCAGCTTTATTGGAAACTTCTTCAGCTATTAAAATGATGTAACTAATTTGATCAGCTCTAATCTATAACAAAAATAACTTATTAGGTAAATAAATCTTGCGTAAATATATTGAGTTTAGTAATGACCTAAGTCTTAGTTGATTTGTACTTGCAAAATAAAATACTTTATATATAATCAGTATTTAGACTCAAAGCTAGAATTAGCATAGTTATATATCAATTTTTTAGTATATTAAAATACAGTAAATATAAATATATTTTTATGACAATTAAAAAGCACAATTTTTACTGAGATGTAAAAAAAGCATCTAAATTAATGATGAAATATTCAGGGAGACAGGGAATTTATTCCCTGTCTGAAAGCGCAAGTCGGTTTTCAACCGACTAGTTTTTTGGGTTGGGTTGAGGAACGAAACCCAACAACCCTAATGTCCATACCAATCATTACGCAAAGCGATCGCATTTGCTATCTTTTGAGCTACCATTGCACCTGAAGGGACTTTAATCCGAAATAAGATAATAGTATTAGGTAATTTTAAACAAAAAGCCAATTCTCCAAAATCCTTTAAACTGAAATAGCGTAAACTTTTTCAGATTTTAGCGAAACATTTGCGTAACTTAGACAAGCTTGTATATCCTTTGGCGTTGTTTTTAAAAATTGGTTTAGCACAATTATTGGTAGGATGGGTTAGTGATGGTGTAACCGGTGGGAGTGTTGGGTTTCATGCTTCAACCCAACCTACGCTGATTTTCTATTTAGGGGTTCTAGATGGGTTAGTGGTGGTGTAAGGGATGGGGGTGTTGGGTTTCTACTCGACTCCCAACAACTCTACATCAAAAATTAGGGTAGCATTGGGTGGAATTACCCCACCTGCACCACGAGATCCATAACCTAGGTCTGGGGGAATAATTAGTTGACGACGACCACCTACTTTCATGGTACTTAGTCCTTCATCCCACCCTTTAATTACTTGTCCAACCCCTAGCTTAAAGCTGAAAGGTTGATTGCGATCGCGTGAACTGTCAAATTTCTGACCATTCTCTAAGGTACCAGTATAATGAACTGCTACTTTTTGTCCCTTTTGGGGCATTAAACCAGTGCCTTCTTGTAATTCAACATATTTAAGACCGGTAGAAGTAGTGACAGTGTTAGTATCAGACATGTTGTTGCTCGCAGTTAAATTTTTATCTTTTTGATTATTTTCTTGGTCTTGGGTTTTGCTTTCTGTAATGATAGCTGTGGGTGTAGTTTCTGTGAGTTTGGCTGTGGTGTCTTGTTTACCACTATTAATTTGTGCTATTACCAAAGCTGCAACACATACTATTATCAATACAGCACTAATAAAAATACCTTTCAAAATAAACCCTCCCTAACGCCAAAATTTATTTTCCAAGTCCCGTATTTGACGTTCTAAGCGGTCAATTCTCCCGCGTAATTCGTCAACTTCGGACTGGCGCGGAACTCCAAAATCCTGCATCATGTTCCGCAGTTGTCTTTGAACTTGTCCTTCCCAGTTCCCCTGTTCTGATTTCAATTGGTTAACAATATCATCCATTAATGTCCCCACTTGCTCAGGATTGAGTTTTCCATCCCTGACTAGTTCATCTCCAACCTGTCTAAGTTTATCTGCTACTAGGGAAGTTGTACCTATTCCCACCATCATCAGTTGTTCTAACCAGTTGTTGTTTTCCATATATGTCTTTAGCTTTTAGGGGAGGGAGGCGAACCAGAACGCCCACCTTGCTCTATTATATATGTCCCAGACCTATCTTTCTTATATTCATCAAATAATCGGCAATAAGTTAATGGTATATTTGTACTATTACCTATTGCCAATTACTTATGTAGGTGCTTATTAGCCAAGTGCTTCTGCACCACCAACAACTTCCAGGAGTTCTTGGGTAATTGCTGCTTGACGGGCTTTATTGTAAGAAAGAGTGAGGGAGCTAATGAGTTGACCAGCATTATCACTGGCATTGCTCATTGCTGTCATCCTTGCTGCTAGTTCACTAGCCGCTGATTCTTGTAAAGCTCTTAATAACTGATTGCTCAGATATAAAGGTAACAGGGAATCTAAAATTTGTACGGGGTCTTGTTCAAAAATCATATCCCGGGGTAGGGGTGCTACTGTGCTGGTAACTTTTTCCCGCTCTACTTCAAATTTGCCCCCACGAGTAGTTAGTCGGAATATCTCGTCATCGGGGGTTTCCAAACCTTGAGTATCCAAGGGTAACAGGGTTTGGACTACGGGACGGGAACTGACTAAAGAAACAAAACGAGTGTAAACTAATTCGATTCTGTCTACCTTTTCTGATAAAAACAGAGAAAGTAATTCGTCAGCTATATTTGTAGCTTCGGTAGCAGTGGGAATTTGTTCTAGACCGCTGTAGGTGGCATCAATTTTGTAACCCCGTCGTTGGAAGTATTGATTAGCTTTACGACCTACAATAACAAAGGTAACATCCAACCCCTCAGCTTTTAATTCCTTGGCTCGGTTTTCCGCTCGTCGGATGACGTTGGAATTGTAACCACCACATAGCCCTCTATCACCGGAAACTACTAATAAACCTACAGACTTCACTTCCCGTTTTTTTAGTAGAGGTAGATCTACATCCTCAAATTTTAACCGGATCTGTAAGCCATATAGTACCTGTGCTAAACGGTCAGCAAAGGGACGGGTGGCAATTACCTGTTCCTGGGCACGACGCACCCGTGCTGCAGCCACTAGCCGCATAGCTTCGGTGATTTTTTTAGTGTTCTTGACCGACTGAATGCGATCGCGTATTGCTTTGAGATTAGCCATAATTTAGTCCTTAGTCATGAGTTCTTGGTTATTGATGATTAGTCTTGGGAATTACCAATCACCAATCACCAATTACCGATTACACTGTGATTACACCGTAGCTAGAAAAGTCTTTTTGTAATCAGCTACAGCTTCTTTCAGGGCTACTTCTTCCGCTTCTCCTAGGACTTTGCTGGTTTGCACTCCTTGGTAGTAAGAGTTATTACCACTCTTTAAGTAGTCACGGAAACCTCTAACAAAGCTGGTCACCTGGTTAACAGCTATATCATCTAAATAACCGTTAATACCGGCGTAAAGAATAGCGACTTGTTCAGCAACAGAGAGAGGATCATTTTGGGGCTGTTTCAACAGTTCCCGTAAACGTTGTCCTCGTGCTAACTGATCCTGGGTAGTTTTATCTAGGTCAGAAGCAAATTGGGCGAAGGCTTGTAAGTCATCAAACTGTGCCAATTCCAATTTAATCTTACCTGCTACTTTCTTCATTGCTTTAGTTTGGGCAGCGGAACCCACCCGGGATACGGAGATACCCGGATTCACTGCTGGACGAACACCAGAGTTAAACAGGTCAGAAGAAAGGAAAATCTGTCCATCAGTGATAGAAATCACGTTGGTAGGAATGTAAGCAGAAACGTCACCAGCTTGGGTTTCAATGATAGGTAAAGCAGTCATACTACCCTTACCCAATTCATCACTCAATTTCGCTGCTCTTTCTAATAAGCGAGAGTGAATGTAGAACACGTCTCCTGGATATGCTTCTCTTCCGGGTGGACGACGTAACAGCAAGGACATTTGACGATAAGCTTGAGCTTGCTTAGAAAGGTCATCGTAAATCACTAAGGTAGCTTTACCTTGGTACATAAAGTACTCGGCAATAGTAGCACCTGTGTAGGGAGCCAGGAATTGTAAAGTAGCTGGGTCACTGGCATTAGCTGCTACAACTACTGTATATTCTAAAGCGCCTTTTTCCTGTAGGGTTTGAACCACGTTAGCAACTGTGGAAGCCTTTTGACCCACTGCTACATAAACGCAAACCACATCTTCACCTTTTTGGTTAATAATGGTGTCAATAGCAATAGAGGTCTTACCAGTTTGACGGTCACCAATAATTAGCTCCCGTTGACCCCGACCAATGGGAATCATGGAATCAATAGCTGTAATACCCGTTTGCATGGGTTCATGTACAGAACGACGGGCAATAATCCCAGGGGCAGGGGACTCAATTAAGCGACTGGTAGTAGCTTTAATTTCACCTTTACCGTCAATTGCTCTGCCTAAAGCATCTACTACCCGACCGATGAGGGCTTCACCCACACCTACCTGGGCAATTTTAGCGGTTGCAGTAACGGTACTACCTTCTTGAATATTTCTGCCTTCACCCATTAGTACGGCGCCCACGTTATCTTCTTCTAAGTTTTGGGCGATACCAACAGTGCCATCTTCAAATTCTAAAAGTTCCCCGGACATGACTTGTTCTAAGCCGTAGATCCGGGCAATACCATCACCAACTTGTAGTACAGTACCAACATTAGCAACCTTGACTTCTTGGTCATATTGCTCGATTTGTTGTTGGATAATGCTGCTGATTTCGTCAGGTTTAATGGAAATGCTCATGTGCCTATTTTCGGTTTTCTTGTGAGACGGCAGAAGTTTTTGGTAATTGCTAATTGGTAATGAGTAATTGGTAACAGATGAAATCTATCCAAATTCCCCATTCTCCCTATTTAACCACTGGTTAAGCGTAGAGAAAGACGACGTAGTTGACCACGTAAGCTGGCATCAACTACTTGGGAACCTACTTTAATCACTACACCACCAATTAAATCGGTGTCGATTTTAGTTTCAATTTCTACTTCCCGAGCTTTGGTAATAGAAATTACCTTTTCTCTTACTGTTTGTAGTTGTTCATCGGTTAGGGGAATGGCAGAACTAACTTCTGCTAAAACCGTTTGGGTTAATTCCCGCAACAGAATGATATACTGCTGTAAAATTGGTTCCAAAAAGGAAATCCGTCTTCTATCAACTAACAGCAAGATGAAATTTCTCAGGTAGGAATTAACACTTTCCCCCAACAGTTGTCTGAGTAGATTCTTTTTGTTTTCTGGTCGAATAAAGGGGTTATCCAAAAAGTTTTGTAGTTCCCCAGAACCAGAAATCAAACTAATCAAAGTCCGCGCATCTGTGCCGAACTCTTCTGTCAAATTGTTGGCTTTAGCCACTGATAACAAAGCCTGTGCATAGGGCTGTGCTACTTCTGCTGTCGCTGCATTACTTTTCATGGTTCTTAACCTCCCAATTGAGCGATGCTACGGTCAATAATTCTTATTTGAGCATCCTCACCAATGCCAGCTTTGAGTTCTGCTTCGGCTTTTTGCAAAGCTTGAGCCACCACTTTCTGCCGTAATTGAGAAATTACCCGCTCCAGTTCCGCATTTAAATCGGCTGCACCAGCAGCTTGCATCTTCTCAACGTCAGCAGCAGCTTGGACTAAAATTGCTTCCCCAGCTGCTTTGGCATTGGTTTCCGCATCAGCTTTAATTCTGTTAGCTTCCACCTGGGCTTGTGTTAGTTTTTCCTCAGCTACCTTTAACTGCTTCGCAGCATTTGCAGCTCTTTCCTCTGCACTCTTAATCGCTGTTTCGATGTTTTCTCGACGAGTTTTTAGGGTATTACCCAATACTTTACGTCCAAAAACAAACAGCACAGTAATAATAATGGCAAGGTTAATTAGGTTGGTCTCAAAAATATTAGTATTTAGACCAATACCGCTATGTTCTGCTCCCTCTGCCAATTCACCCGTGACAGCGGTTGCTTCCGCTATCAATAGTAAAAAAGTCCCCATGTTTTTTCATCCACAACTGCGCAGCCAAATTCAAATTTTCTTGTCAGTGGTCATTCTTCAAGTTGATGATTTATGACACCATGACATTTCTGTAAGTTAGTTTTGACCTAATTTAGCGTTGGCTTATTAGATCAGCACCTAACAGCTTCTCCAATATTTGGCGACTGAGGGCATCCACCTGCGCTTCTAAAGAAGCTAAAGCTTGTTGTTTTTGCTGCTCAATTTCACTAGCTGCTTTTTCTCTTTGTGCCTGGGCTTCTTGCTGTGCTGCCGCTATTTTTTGAGCCGCTACTTTTTGCGCCTCTGCTTGAGCTTGAGCAATCACTGCTTGCGCTTGTCTTCTTGCACCAGCTAGTTCTTGTTCATACTGAGCCGCCAGTTTTTCCGCCTGGGACAAACGCTGTTGGGCATCCAATTGATTATTCCGGATGTAGTCATTACGTCCATCAATGGCTTGACCCAATGGTTTATAGAGGGTTGCATTCAATATCAGGGCTAAAACTAGAAACTGAATTGCCATCAAGGGCAAAGTCGCGTCTAAGTCAAACAAGCCCCCTTCCTTGGCAACCTCTTCTACTGCCAACAAGGTGATCCAATGTGTCATTGTTGCTTGTTCCTATGTATGGTTATAGTCCTGAGTTATAACTAGAGGATGAGTTATGAGTTAGTGAGTGATTAACTCAATCCCTAACTCTTAACTCCTAAATCCCATCTTTTGTCACTCAGTCCAATAGACTGGTTACTACTTATGCGAAGGGGTTAGCAAACAACAATACTAGGGCAACTACTAAGCCGTAGATGGTTAGCGCTTCCATAAACGCCAAACTCAGCAATAATGTACCGCGAATTTTGCCTTCTGCTTCTGGTTGACGAGCAATACCTTCTACAGCTTGTCCTGCTGCATTACCTTGACCAATACCAGGACCAATAGCAGCTAAACCAACAGCTAGAGCAGCAGCTAATACGGAAGCAGCAGAAATTAATGGATCCATGATCTTCTTTCCTTACTTTAGAGATACGGTTGATTTGGGAATATAGTGTTAGTAGTCAGCTATCATCTATCAGTTATTGGTGATCAGATGCTATTAATTGGTGAAGCTCCCTCGGTTGACTTTTGACTACCTGTTGTCACCCTGGCACTTTCACCTCTCACCTGTCACCTCATCACTGACTGTTTTTTTTGAGGGGTCTAATGACTTCCCTCATGCTCTTCGCCATGATGATCTTCCATCGCTTCACCAATATAAGCAGCAGCGAGGGTGGCAAAAATTAGGGCTTGAATGGCACTTGTGAATAGTCCCAAGGCCATCACTGGCAATGGTACAAACAGGGGCACTAGTAACACTAGCACGCCAACTACCAGTTCATCAGCTAAAATGTTACCGAATAAACGGAAACTTAGGGAAAGAGGTTTGGTGAAATCTTCAATAATCTTGAAGGGCAACATAAAGGACACTGGTTGCACGTAGTTGCCAAAGTACCCTAAGCCTTTTTTGCTGAATCCAGCATAAAAATAAGCTAAAGATGTTAACAACGCTAAGGCAACTGTTGTATTGATATCGCTGGTAGGAGCCGCCAGTTCACCTTCTGGCAAATGAATTAGTTTAAATGGAACTAATGCTCCGGACCAGTTGGAGACGAAAATGAACAAGAACAACGTGCCCACAAAAGGCACCCAGGGGCGATATTCTTTTTCGCCAATCTGGTTTTTTGCCAAGTCCCGAATGAATTCTAGGGCAAACTCCATTAGGTTTTGAATGCCTCTAGGAATGCGTTTCACATTGCTGCTTGCCAGAATGGAAGCTAGTGTTAATACGCCGATTACAAACCAGGATGTGAGAAACACCTGTCCATGGAGCTTTAGGTTGCCTATTTGCCAGTACAGATGCTTACCCACCTCCAATTCTGCTAAGGGAAAGGAGTAGAAGTTCAGAAAATTGAGCATTTTCTTTCTAATGGGGTCGCTTCTTTCATCTTACTGGAGAAGCGCAGCTTTTTAAGGTTCCCGCAGCTTTGTAGAGTCACAAGACAAAAGCCATCCTGATTACATAGATGATGAGCGTGGCTTTGTAGGTCAGAAATCCCAAGAATATGGGCATGATTTGCAGTTGATTCCACCGTGATGCTAACAATATCAGCACGACTAATAAGGCTAATCGGGTTTTACTCAGCTGTTGTTTCTCTGTGCCTAAACGCTCTACATCTCTGGCCAACATCCTTAGGTAAAGCACTCCCGCACATGCCCCTAATAAATAGTTTAAGGCCATGTTCAGGGAATAAGCAATCCAAACGGCTGTGAAAATTACTGCTGTTAGGACAAGGGTAATGACCAACAGCTCTTGATAGAGTTGGTAAAACTCTTTCATGGCAGAGTTTTTTTGTTCCTCTGGTTTGAGAATCAGGTTGGTCATCGTTTTTTGTTGTCGGAGTGGATACATTTTGTTCTTGATGACAAGCTCACGGAACTTGAAACCAGTTCAACTAAATAGGGTGACTGCTTATTCAGTCAGCTGAATCATACCACGTTAGTGGTAACAATACTTTGGAAAAAACAATTAACTTAATTTTTTTGGCAATTTTTTGCCGGAAGTTGGGAGAGTTGGCAAAGATTGTTCTTGTTTCGCTTACCTTTATCTCCCTCGCCTTTAACAATGCGATCGCAATTCTAACTACAGGTTGGGACTGAGTATCAATAATTGCTGCTCTATCAATTTCCTGACTCCAGCTAAATCCACTTGACTTTCTACGAGAATTTGTGATATGGTTTGAGAGCCATTACATTTTTCCATGAACTCTAACTCCTGGGGAGATAAGTTAATAATTTGGTAGTCGTAATTAAATATACATCGACTGGGAAATCCATCCAGACAAGGGTTTAGTTCTGGTATGGCTGCTAGTAGGGCATGATCATCTTGCCAATGGCTTTTTTCTAAGGGAGGAGAAGTCAGGAAAAACTCGTAGTGGGCAACTTCGGGGTCTAATAGTTCTATGAGGCGATATTGTTCTCTGGGGGATAGTTCTTGGGATCTTGCCATCAGTTCTGGCGCTCTCCCCAATAATCTCTCCAGGTTCCAAAAGCCTGGATTGGAAAATCCTACAAACTCTAACCCAGAAGCATCTATGAGCTGGAATAAAGAATCAATATTATAATCTATTTCCTGGGGATGGACGTACATGTCAGCAAAACACTCGTCCTTTTGATTTTCCCATGACCATCTGGCTTTCTCTCTATTGACAATTCTATTGTTTTCTGGTAGGGTAGCAAATACTTTTCTACCCACTTGCACCCCATCTCCATAATCGCCACGTTTACTTCCTTGGAGAAGTGCGATCGCCTTTTGCATAAGTTGTATTTCCCATCTGCCCAATTCACCATAAACAAAGATGTGCATAATTCCTCCTGGTGCCAGTTTACCAGCGAGGGACTGAATACCAGTGATGGGGTCAGGTAAATGATGGAGTACACCAACGGAATTAATCAAATCAAACTTTCCTGGTATTTGGTCCACATCATAAATACTCAGGTGGTGAAATTCCACCCGGTTAGCACCGGAACTTTGACAGCGTTTTCTAGCAACTTCTAGGGTACCTGGACTAATATCTATTCCTACTACATGTGAGTAGGGATTCAAATGTACTAAATATTCCGTGCTAACTCCCGATCCACAACCAGCATCTAAAATCCGGATATCTTGTTTTGAGGGTTTTCTCCCGGTACAGAAGTTATAAGCAGCTAACCAATTCCAGCGCCAATTATATCCTGGTGGTGGTTGGTCTAGAATTGGTTCAGGGGGGAACGGGTAAGTGTCATAAAGTTTGGCTACAGCAGCAGTGATTTGGGTGTCGGACATTGTTAGAGATTAACGCAGCTGGTTCTAGTTTACCAGAAAGTACCCACTACACCAAAGCTTTAAGTAAGGCTTGTAATTTAAGCTGCACCTCAGCAAATTCTCGTTCAGGGTCAGAACCCGCAACAATACCAGCACCAGCATATAATCTGGCACAATTATTGTTAATAAGAGCGGAACGAATACCCACAATAAACTCGCAATTTCCCCTACTATCTAACCATCCTAGGGGTGCAGCATATAGACCCCGATCAAATTTTTCGTAGTGCCTAATTTCCGCACAGGCAATTTCTCTAGTCGCCCCTGCTACAGCAGGTGTGGGGTGTAATTGGGCAACAATTTTTATGGGGTGAACATTATTGGGGACCACAGCAGTAATTGGTGTCCAGAGGTGTTGAATATTTGCCAGTTGTCGTAGTCGTGGAGTTAGGGGTTGGGGAAATAACCCCAGTTGTGATAGTCTCTGACTAATAAAATCAATTACCAGGTTATGTTCGTGTTTTTCCTTGCTACTGTTGACTAATCTATGGGCATTAACTGCATCTTCCTTAGGTGTTTTACCCCTGGGAGCTGAACCAGCTAGTGCATCGGTGATTAGCTGGTGGTCTTGAATGCTAATTAGTCGTTCTGGACTGGCGCCTAGGAAGTTTTCTCCTCGACCATTACTAATACAAAACACATAACAGTTAGGATGTAAGTTCCTTAAATTATTTAGGGATTTTAATAGATTAAACGAACTATATGAATATACATCTAATGTGTCTGCCAAAACAATTTTGCTTAACTGTTTAGCCTCTATTTTTTTGAGAGCTGATAAAACTGAGTTTTTAAAAACGTCCGGATTGTTTATCTGGCTTCTGTGGGAACTTTTGCAGGTAGTCACAGCCATGGGGAGACCATTGGTTAAAGATTGTAAAGTCCTGATTTTATTTTGGATATCTTGGAGTATGTGGTTAACATCAACATCAGCATCAACTAGCTTGTTGATTACTAGAGTACAAGAGGAATTTTTCACAGCTACTTGTAATTTGGGTAGAAAAATTGTCGCTGCTGCAAAGGGATAATTTGAATGCTGGTGCTGTTCAAAAAAACTAAAACTGCAAAAAAAGTGACTACCTGTGAACGGTTCATTAAGATTACCGAAACTAATGATATTTTTTAGACAATCTTTGATAAAGTCTTCCGTTTTGTTAAATCTGTTTTGACCATTAATATCTAATTTCTTTATGGCATCAATAGCTACAATGGCTTCCCCTTTACTTTTATTTTCAAAATAAAAGTTCAATGTGTTCCTTTGTCCTAACTTATCTAATACAAATAGGGGATCTATAAAATCAATTGCCAGGGAGATGCTAACAATTTGCTGGTGATGATTTTCATAGCATCTTTGTTGCACTGCTAACAGTAGTTGATGCAAATCTTTATAATCTGTGAGGAATCTTGGAAGACATGGTGAAATTGTCATGGATGTGTCTGTTAATTTTTTTTAAGTTTTATTGATCAAGTGTAACAAATGGATTGTAATATTTTAATTCTATTACTAGTTCTATTGCAGGTTTTATTAGTTCAAATTAGCATCTTCTGGGAACTTGGAGCTATAAGAACTATAAAATTTCAGTATAGGATCCGGTGGTAAATTTATTAGATTGTAGTTGATGAGGAATAATGACCACAAGACAAATACCCAATCGTAAGTTATGGATGGCTGCTATTAAACCACCAATGTACAGTGTTGCTATTATGCCTATATGGGTGGGATCTTGTGTCGCTTTTGCGCAAACTCAAATTTTTCATGGAGTCCTATTTGGGATTTTTGCAACTGCGGCAATTCTGATTCTAGCGTGGGAGAATATCACTAATGATGTTTTTGATGCGGAAACGGGTATTGATAAAAATAAACATCACTCATTAGTAAGTTTAACAGGTAATAAGCAATTAATGTTTTGGTTGGGTAATTTGTGCCTAGTTTTGGGTTTGTCAGGAATAATTGCGATCGCCTGGTTACAGAGAGATCCAACTGTGATTGGACTTATTCTATTGTGTTGTAGTTTAGGTTATGTGTACCAGGGACCTCCCTTTAGATTGGGGTATAAGGGTTGGGGAGAAGTTTTGTGTTTCTTTGCGTTTGGACCTGTGGGGATGACAGCAGCATACTACAGTCAAACCCAAAATTGGTCACCTACTAATTTAGCTGCTTCGGTTATTGTAGGTATTGTAACTAGTTTAGTATTATTCTGTTCTCATTTTCATCAAGTAAAAGATGACATTGCTGCGGGAAAACGGTCACCCATTGTGAGGTTAGGAACACAAAGGGGTGCGGAAGTTTTAGTATGGTTTACCGCTAGCATTTATGTGATATGTTTATTATTGGTATTGTTAGGGATTTTTCCCTTTTGGACTCTATTAAGTTGGTTGAGTTTACCTTTTGGGGTGAAATTATGTGGTCACGTGTGGAAAAACCATCATCTTCCCGAAAAGGTGAGTAATTGCAAGTTCATTGCCATAGGGGTGCATTTTTGGAGTTGTTTGTTATTAGGGATAGGGTTTATTTTGGGTTAGAAAAATGGAGTACCAATTTTCTTTTCGTCACTTTAGTCAGAAATTTACCCATGCTGTGATTACCAATCATGGTGTTTGGGATATGCGAGAGGGCGTAATGATTAGACTAGTTGACCGAACTGGGAAAGTAGGTTGGGGGGAAATTTCTCCTATTGCTTGGTTTGGTTCAGAAACCTTAGAACAAGCTAGGGAGTTTTGTAGTCAACTACCAAAGATAATTACTCTGGAGATGATTTTGGGCATTCCAGCGCACTTACCAGCTTGTCAATTTGCTTTTGAATCTGCCAGAGAAAATTTTTCCAATTCAATGCCTGTTTTTAAAAATCAACATTTAGGAGATGAAAGCCTAATAAGTAAAAAGATGAAATATAGTGCTTTATTACCTAGAGGAGAAGCTGCTGTTCAGGGATGGAAAAATTTATGGCAAAAGGGTTATGAGACCTTCAAACTAAAAATAGCGGTGGATGACATAACTCAGGAATTAGAAATTTTGCACTTACTGGTTGGTCAACTACCAGAATCTGCCAAAATTCGGTTAGACGCTAATGGAGGACTCAATTATCAACAGGCTAAATTATGGTTAGAAGTTTGTGATCAATTTTCTGAAAAGATTGAATTTATCGAGCAACCGTTGGGGATGGATAGGTTGGAAGAAATGCTAGAATTGAGCCAGGTATATTTAACAGAAATCGCTTTAGATGAGTCTGTTGCTACCTGGCAAAAGTTAGAAAGTTGTTATCAAATGGGGTGGCGAGGAGTTTTTGTGGTCAAACCAGCTATTTTAGGTTCACCATCTCGGTTGAGGGAATTCTGCCAAAATCACACCATTGATCTGGTATTTTCTTCTGTATTTGAAACTCCTATTGGTAGAGAAGCTGCGCTCAAGTTAGCTGGGGAACTATCTTATGGGATATCTAACCTATCTGGTAATTGCCGTTCTTTAGGTTTTGGTATTGATCATTATTTTGCACTACAATCTACAAACTGGCCAGAAGTTTTATGGAATCCTATTTATTAAAAAGTTTATTAGATCTAGAAGATAAAAACATCTCTCGGGAAAATTGCTTAATAGTTGAAAATGGTGAACAATTTGAACCCCTTGTTAAGGAATTATATGGTGAAATACGTCACCAATTAGATAGGCAAATTGACCACAACCATGAACCCGTATATAAACCCCTAAAAATCATTCTAGCCCAGCGAGATCCGGTAAAGTTTCTGGCGGGATTTATTGCTGGATGTGCAGCTGAGTGTGCAGTTTTTTTGTGTAATCCCGACTGGGAAAAAAATGAATGGGAACAAGTGTGGGATTTAGTCAAGCCAGATATTATTTGGGGTGATGAGATAATAAAATTTCCTGATTTTACCACCACTAATATTCCAGAAAAAACTATAATTAGTGGTATTATGATTCCTACTGGTGGTTCATCGGGAAAGATTAAATTTGCCATTCATACCTGGGAAACTCTCACTGCGTCAGTGCGGGGATTTACAGAATATTTTAATTTAAGTTCAGTGAATTCTTTCTGTGTTTTACCACTATATCATGTGAGTGGTTTGATGCAGTTTATGAGAAGTTTTACCACCGGTGGAAAATTAGTTATTACTTCATTTAAACAGCTTACATCTGAATCTAACCAAAAATCAGATATTTACAAGATAAAAAACTCAGACTTTTTTATATCTCTAGTGCCAACTCAATTACAAAGACTATTGGAGAATCAAAGATTAACCCAATGGCTATCGGAGTTTGAAACTGTATTATTAGGAGGTGGACCATCATGGAACGATTTATTAATCAAAGCTAGAGCAAATGGCATTAGGTTAGCTCCCACATACGGTATGACCGAAACAGCTTCCCAAATAGCCACCTTAAAACCAGATGAGTTTTTAAAAATAGCACCGGATGAGTTTTTAAAAACTAAAAATAGTGGTCGGACTCTCCCCCATGCAGAAATTGTGATGGAGCATTTTCTGGAAAATGAACATTATGAGGGAAATCATCTGGGAGCTATTAGGATTAATGCTAAATCCTTGGCTTTGGGCTACTATCCCACAATTTGGCAGGATGATCAGGGTTTTTTAACCGATGATATGGGATTTTTAGACCAGAATGGTTATTTACATATTATGGGACGTAGGGGTAATAAAATTATTTCCGGTGGTGAGAATATTTATCCTCCAGAAGTGGAAGCAGCAATCCGAGCAACTAATCTGATTATGGATGTGTGTGTAATTGGCATCCCAGATCACAATTGGGGGGAAGCAGTAACAGCTATTTATGTTCCCCAATCTCCCCCCACCCCTATCCCAGAAATCAAAAACCAACTCCAGCAAACATTAACCAGGTTTAAAATTCCTAAATATTGGATTCCCGTGGTTAGCTTACCTCGTAATCAACAGGGAAAAATCAACATTTCACAACTTCAACAGATAGTTCTAGAATCTCTCGATCGGGAAATGATTATATAGTGATCATATAATCTCCTCCCTGGATTTTTTTCTCTCGATATCTTCTACGTCTCTACGATTAGTTTCTAACCAGGAAATTATCTCACCTGACATTTGTCTCTTATTCCGCGTAGCTACATCAATACACACGTGTCTGGTAATTGCTTTGGCTACAATCACGTTATTCACACTAATTTCATAGTTAATGTCAAATTTGTCCTCGGTGATTTTTTTGGGAATCAAGTTAATTATTAATTTGTCTCCACAATAAATTGGTCGTAAATAATCTGCACTTGCATGTACAATAGGATAAGCTATTGATGGATGGGTAAAGAAATTCCTCATGTTGATGTTAACATGTATTAGGGAATCTTCATAGGCTTCGTGACATATATTTAAAATGTTGGCGAAGTAAACAACCCCTGCTGCATCAGTATCCGCAAATCTTATGGTTCTTTGATAAGTGAAAATCATTGTTGATATGTAGATATATAGTTGATAATCAATAAACATCCTGAGAGCTGGGATTGAGGTAAGGGTAATGTAAATCAATTAGCTGAGATGCAAAATGTTGCTGAATAATCTGTATTCGCTCTTCTATGGCGTTTTTACCTTTTTGCCAAGCTTCTAACAGAGCATTGGCAATTATTTGACAACGGTTCATACCAAAACTCTCTTCTGGAGAGAATTTTTGGTTCGGTTCTTCAGCTAAACTCAATCCAGGGGCTAAGTATTTGGTAAATAGGGGTATTTGGGGCTGAAAATAAATTTCGGTCTCTAGGTAAGTTGGTTCTAAAATTTTACGGATAGCTGGATAGTCTTGACAGTTAAAATGCAATGTGGCTGTATCATACCTTCTATAAGAAATAGGATTATATAATACTTCAAAACTAAAGGGAATGCTGGCATCGTTTAGTCGTTTTGTTAAAATGTTCATCAGGGCGATCGCTCCGGATGGGGTAATGTTAAAATAGATTTTTACTATTTTTTTAGAATAATAATTTATATTATGGTTATAAGATAGATGTTGCTGATTACAGTTGCCAACTGCTATGTAACAACCATTTTGCAGTCGGTTCTTTGGCATCCAAATCCCTATTAAATTACCAGGAGTAGGAGATCGGTTGGACTTGAGATAACATTCTGGTTCTACATACAGTGTGAGATTATTTTTCATCACGGCAATAGTCCCATCTGGTTCTGTTCTTAATACCTCCCATTCAGCATCATAGTTACCTATACCGTGATTATTTTCATGTAGCTGTTGGTAAAAATTTCGGTCAATACCTAATTTATAATTTGGTTCTAATCCGTTGGTTAGTAAATGACCACACTGCTGATTATTGGTAGATAAAATGGGTTGCAGTGCCCCGTTATAATAAATACCATGGAGGAAATTGCGCAGCAATAGGTTTAGATATTTTTGCTGCAAATCCGGTGAATTGTGTCTAAATCTTTGTGCCACCGTACTAGGTATGGCAAAAGGTTGATATTGGGGATGTTGAATAGAGAAATCCGCTGAAATCTCAATATTTCTAGCAATATCAAATAGGGACTCAATAACGGACAGGTGATAATTATCTAGTCGACTTACTGGGGAACTTTGAGAACTACTGATTTGGCTTATTTGACTATTTAGGGGGGAATTGTTTAACCGCAGACCATGCAAATGGCTATTTATGGGGGAATTATTTACTTGGTAACTACTCAACATCTTAATAGACTTGCACCTCCGAAATATAACTCAAATATACTGGCAATTTAGGCTCTAACAGCAAATAGTACATAAAGTTTTAACAAACATCCATAGGATAGGATGAACAATCCTTAACATAATCACTAATGGGATCAACAACCGCGTAAACGAGTTTTAGGGTAGTAGATTGGTGCTATTTGGCGATCGGTTTCCCGGCCATTTTTTTTGCTGTAAGTTTTAACCCCTATCTTAACTCCTATCACAGATGGCAGAATTTCCTGGGGTGAAGTGCCAAAAATATTTAATAGTGAGTTTTCTGGCATGGTTAATAGTTTTTTGCCAACCTCTAACATAGATAAATGAGTTTTGTCAAAATACTTATAGTAGTTGATGCATTTTTGAATATAATGGATAAGTGCCAATCCTGTAAATTGAACTACCCGGATAATAAACTGTGGGAAGTATTCTAAAACCATGGGAAAGATCTGGAGATAGGTTCGCATAATTGCAATTAGGGAGGGTTGAACCGTATCCAGGGAAATAAGGGCTAAATCCAGGGATTCTTCTAGGTCTAAACTGGAATCTACCACCAAACTAGAAAGCCATATTTGTAGATAACTAGCGAGTAGAGTTCCTAAATCAAAAGCGGGATCCCCCCAAGCATATACTCCCCATTGCTTAAATCTGACTAGACAGTCATCTAAGTTTTGCCAGCGGGAATGAACCAGAATATTATCTAGTTGTAAATCATTGTGGGTTAAACAACATGGTTTCCAATGGTATGATAAATCCGCAATGGCAGATTCTAGTTCTTCATACTGTTGATAAAGCGCGTGAAATTCCAGTGCTGCTGTGGGAATTTTGCCCCACACCTGCTGGGTAAGGGAGCTTATTCCTTGAACCGGATTGTAATAATTGTAGCGTAACTCTCCCTCGGGTGCAGTATCTATAAAATCACGGTATTCCTGCTTCTGGAAAGTGGAACGATGTAAACATGCTAATGCACTACCAATAGAAGTAGCGATTTCTAGGGGGAAAATACTGCGATTTTTGTAAAATTCCTCCAGTTCCATATATTCGCTCAGAAAAGTACAGACCAGGATAGAGTTTTCCGCATCAAAGTGTAATAGTAAAGATGCGATCGCCGGAATATTACCAAGAAGGGGAAATTGCACTAGTAATTGGTGAAAAACCCACTCGTTCCAGAACTGGTAGTTACTGGGATATTCCCCATTAGGGGTTTCTTGTTTAATTATAACTTGGCGGTTACCAGAGAGTTTTACCAAGAAAATATGGTTATCAATAGTAGTTTTAGGTAAATCAGATTCAGGGGATGGAGAATCTTGTGAACTGAACAGACCTGTGTCATAAAGGTACTGGATCACATTTTCGGAAGACAGTGATATTTTCATGTATAACTTTCCCAGTTACTTAAATTACCGAGCGGATTGATGGGGAAATTGAGGAGTTTTCCGTTGTGAGGATTAAGTAGATAGCGACAATACACCAACCATTAAATATTGCTGTTATCTAGTAATATCTTGTTTATTTAGTGAAAACTTGCCAATATGGCAAATTTACCTTGATTTGCACTTCAATTGCAGTTCAAATTATACGGAAGACTCTATAGTCCTGTAAAATATTGACACCACTGACGATAATACTCCCAGTATACATTGAATTTTTAGTTTTTATCCGATTCATGGTAAAATATACATATACTGATCAGCTCATGTCCACCATTAATACTTCATTCCACACCAAAGTCCAATTTTTACAGCGTCAAGCGGCGTCTGTGTTACTTTATCAATCAGTATTACAAACGGAAGTAGGAATAGCGTTTCTAGAATTACTCCAGGCCATACGCTATACGGATGGAGATGGACGTAATTGTCTCCAAGCTTATGGCAATTACTTTCATTCTTTAGCAAGCAGTCAGCAAACTTGGGAAGAATATTTAATTAGACAAATTCTCCTATCAGACAATCCCTTTACTAAACTGGCTCAAAAGCGAGAATTGACTGATTTACCATCAGCATTAATCGCTGCTGCGCAACATGATCTACAGATATTACAAAACTTGTACGAGTGTAATTGTGCCCTTTTGAGTGAGTGGGTACAGACTGTATGCCATTTACCGGTTTCCCCAGTTGTATGGTATCAGGAACCCCAACCTCAACCAATCCAAACAGTAATACTTCAAGATTTAATGAGCACTTGGCAACAGTTAGAAAACTGGGGTGATATCATCAAGGACCTGGTGACCTATTATCAACACCAGGGAAGCGGGTTATTTGCTGAATATCGAGCTTTTAGATGGGAGAATGGGGAGTTTGTTGGCATACCCTATCCTGATAGGGTTAAACTGGAAACACTGGTAGGTTATGAGGAACAAAAACAAATCCTGTTAAAGAATACTCGGTTTTTATTATCAGGACAACCAGCGCTCCATGTATTACTTTATGGTAGTCGTGGTTCTGGAAAGTCTTCCTTAGTAAAATCCCTATTAAATCAGGATGGTTACCACAATCTGCGCCTAGTGGAAGTAAGAAAATCAGAGTTGCATAGTTTACCACAAATTGTGGAATATTTACGGGATTTACCTCAGAAATTTATCATTTTCGTTGATGATCTTTCCTTTGAAGAGGATGATGATGTCTTCAAATCACTAAAAGTTGTTTTGGAAGGTGGTTTAACCCCCCGTCCCAATAATGTGGTTGTTTATGCTACATCTAACCGTCGCCATTTAATCAGGGAGTATTTTACTGACAGACCAAACCCGAAGGATCACCAAGAGGTTCATAGTTGGGATACAATGGAGGAAAAACTTTCTTTTGCAGATCGTTTTGGTTTAACACTAACCTTTGAAGCTGCTGATCAGAGAACCTATTTACAAATAATTCATCACTTAGCAGCAGAAACCGGTATGAATTTAGGCGGGGAAGATCTAGAATTTCAAGCTCTCCAATGGGCAACCCGTCATAATGGGCGTTCCGGTCGTACAGCACGACAGTTTATTGACTTCCTACAAGCCGATTCAAATGACAATAACAACTACTAATTCTCACCAGATAAATACAGTCAAAGTCAGCAAGATACCATCAATTATAGGTAGTAATAGACTGGTTATAGGTGTGCTATCGTTCAGTATAAGTTTTGGTTTAAGTATTGTCCCTCGATGGGATTTTAGTCATGCTTTGATTAGTGCTATCATTACTGTGATTGCCACTTATGCAGCTGCCTTATTCGCTGACAAACGACGGAGAAATCATGAATTAATGGTTTTAAATTCCCTTTACCCTAAGATCAGGCAAATGGAGCAGTTGAAATATCGCATTGTCAGAGAAATCGAACAATTAGAACAACATAAGGTTTTAGCATATACAGAATCAAAACAACTGGAAAATCAAATACTAGATTGTCGTAATAAGAGAGATACTATTCACCGGGAGATAGGTAACTATGCTGCGGAAAAAAGGCAATTAGAGTTGGAAATTGGCACGATGGAAGAAACCATGGGTGAGCTACAAAACAGTAGGCAAGAATTGCATAAGTCTTGTATAGATCTAACAGCTGAGAAGCGTCGTCTGGATATTAATTGTCAGGTTTTACGGTCAGAAATTGGCCAGCTACAATCTCAAATAGCAATTTATAAACAAGAAAAAGAGGAACTAGAAAGCAACCTAGTTCTTTCCCAGAGACTTAAACCTCAACTAGAAGAGAAGCTCCATGAACTGAGAACAGAAAGTCAAGATTTAGAGGATAAGGTCTTGACACAAAAGAACCTATTACAGGAAGCTATAGAAACTGAGCAGGGTTTACAAGCCAAAATGGTTGACCTACAACACCATAAACAAAAACACGAAACAGAAGTGAGTCAATTGCAAAATCGAATTTCCTTACTCAGGGATGAACATGACCTATTACAAAACCAAGTTTGGGAATTATTGCAAAACCTGGAAACCCTAGCTCCACAAACTACTCTTGCAGATGATGAAGATAACAACGAGGAAAATAATGTTGAATTGTTCCCCTTTGATGATTTACTATAGTTGTTTACTAGCTGTCCACAAATTAACCTCTTCCACTTTTGAACTAGTCAAAACTTAATCAAAATCTAATCAAAACTATGAACGCAACTGATGATAAAACAATAGTACGTGAATATTTTAATTCTACGGGATTTGACCGATGGAAACGTATTTATGGTGATGGGGAAGTAAACAGTGTACAATTAGACATTCGTACAGGACATCAACAAACTGTAGATACAGTTATTACCTGGTTAAAGGATGACCAGAATTTGTCCCAACTCACCATTTGTGATGCTGGATGTGGTGTGGGTAGTTTAAGTATTCCCCTTGCTGTGGAAGGAGCTAAAGTTTACGCCAGTGATATTTCGGCAAAAATGGTTGCAGAAGCTCAGGATAGAGCTGTAATTTCTTTGAAAAATACCGCCAACCCTACCTTTACCGTCCAAGACTTAGAATCTTTAACTGGCAACTATCATACGGTAATATGTTTGGACGTGCTAATTCACTATCCCCAAGAAAAAGCAGATAAGATGATATCCCATTTATGTTCCTTAGCGCGATCGCGGATCATTATTAGTTTTGCTCCCAAAACCTTTTGGCTGACCATTCTCAAGAAAATAGGTAGTTTTTTTCCGGGACCGAGTAAAGCGACTCGTGCCTATTTACACCGAGAAGTGGATGTAATCAACATCTTGGCAAAAAATGGGTTTAGAGTTGAGAGAAAAGCCATGACCAGAACCCGTTTTTATTTCTCCCAATTGCTGGAAGCAGCGCGATAATATAGATCAATACTAGTAAAACCATAAAACCATTGATTATTATGTCCTCAGATGGGAAGATAGCAGTTGAATTTCGGGATGTGAGTTTTGAAATTAATCACCGTATTCTTTTATCTAAGCTCAACCTAGAAATTAATCAAGGGGAAGCACTGATATTGCTGGGACGCAGTGGTAGCGGTAAAACCACTACCCTGAAATTAATTAATCACTTGCTTGTACCTACCCAAGGGGAAGTTTTTGTGCAAGGTCTCTCCACGAATAAATGGGATGTGATTAAACTGAGGAGAAGCATGGGTTATGTGATTCAAGAGACTGGGTTGTTTCCCCATTTTAATGTGGCTGAAAATATTGGAATTATACCATCCTTGGAAAAATGGCCTGCCAAAAAAATTAAAACTAGGGTCTACGAAATGCTAGACTTGGTTGGTTTGAAACCAACTAGGTTTGTCCATCGTTATCCCCACCAACTATCAGGAGGACAAAGACAAAGAATAGGAGTTGCTAGAGCATTAGCAGCGGATCCACCTATATTATTAATGGATGAACCCTTTGCAGCTCTGGATCCGATTACACGTTGGGAATTACAACAACAATTCCAGCATTTACAACAACAACTAGGTAAAACAGTGGTATTTGTGACTCATGATATTCAAGAAGCATTCTTTTTAGCATCCAGAATTGGATTGATGTGTGAGGGGAACTTAGTTGCTTTGGGTACAACAGAACAATTCCTTCAATCTTCACATCCGGAAGCTAAGGCATTTTTGGCATGTTTAAATGCTGGCAAACGCCGATAATAAGTGCCCCGATCCCCAAAAATAAAGTTAAAGCTATGTTTTTATTACAACACAGTAAAGAAATTCTGATTGGTAGTCTGGAGCATTTAGTATTAGTGAGTATTGCTATGATGATAGCAATTACTATTGGCATTCCTTTGGGAATTTATATTACTCATAGACCCAAATTTGCGCCAGCGATTTTAGGTTTAGCTAATGCTATTCAGACCGTTCCCAGTTTAGCTATATTTGGTTTTTTAATTTCTGTGCCTTTTTTGGGAGGGATTGGTAGAAATCCTGCTATTGTTGCTTTAACCCTTTATGCTTTACTACCTATTATTCGTAATACTTATATTGGTATTAATGGCATTAGTCCTGCGATTAGAGAAGCGGGAATTGGCATGGGAATGACAGAGAGGGAATTGTTATTAAAGGTGGAAATTCCTTTGGCTTTACCAGTGATTTTAGCTGGTGTAAGGGTAGCAACTGTCATATCTGTAGGAATTGCCACTATTGCTGCTGCTATTGGTGGTGGTGGTTTAGGAACATTTATTTTTCGGGGAATTTCTACAGTTAATAATGAACTGATTTTGGCGGGTGCAATTCCTTCTGCGCTCATTGCTCTAGGTGCGGATTTTTGCCTGGGTATGTTGGAAAATTATCTCACTCAACAAATAGTTAGTAAGGGTAATAAAGAACCAGTTTCTGGGATTTTTAGTAAAAGTTCGGGGATAATTTCAGTGATAGGTTTGATATTGTGTGCAGTAGTGATTTTTAATGTATTCAATAATGCACTTAATTTACAGTCTAAAACACCAGAATTGCCAACCATTACTATTGGGTCGAAAAACTTTACCGAGCAAGTGATATTGGGAGAAATTTTAGCACAACAAATAGAAAATCATACCCAGTTACGGGTGGAACGTAAGTTTAATTTGGGGGGTACTTTCGTTTGTCATGAAGCAGTAAAAGCTGGTAAAATAGCGGCTTATGTAGAGTATACTGGTACTGCATTTACAGCAATTTTAAAGGAGAAGTCAATTACAGATCCTCAAGCTGTTTATGAGAAAACTAAACAAGCATATCAGGAAAAATATAAATTAACCATGATGCCATCTTTAGGATTTGAAAACAACTATGCTATAATTATTCGCAGTGAAGATGCTAAAAAATGGCAGGTTAAAAATCTTTCAGAAATAGCTAGTTATAGTAACCAATTAAAAGCTGGTTTCGGCTATGAATTTCTAGAACGAGCAGATGGGTATCCAGGTTTGTCTAAAATATATCAATTACAATTTGCCGATATTAAACAAATGGAATTGGGTTTAATGTATGAGGCTTTGAAGCAAAAACAGGTAGACTTAATAGCTGCAAATTCCACCGACGGATTAATTCCGGTTCTAAATTTGGTAATTCTAGCAGATGATAAGAAATACTTTCCACCCTATCAAGCTGTCCCTGTGTTTAATCAACAAATTTTGGAAAAATACCCAGAATTAGAACCTGCGATTAATCAGTTGGTCGGGAAAATTTCTACCACTCAAATGCAGAAGATGAATTATCAAGTAGACAATCAATCTCTTGCTGTAGAAGATGTGGTAAGGGAATGGTTGAAATCAAAAAAGTTATAATTTTCCAATTTTCCCCTGATTTGATCACCACCAGTTTGTACCAGGTTCACCTTTAAATGGACCAACAACATCAGAAGTGATCCATCCCCCATAAAAACTTCCAGCTTGAGGTTTAACTAATTCATCATTGACATAACAAGCATCCATTAAATTAGGATAAAAACTATAGTGTTGTTGAATGGATTTAAAGTTGGGGGTAGGGTGAATATAACGCCAAGCTGCATTACTTACATATTTACTTCCCACCGCAACATCATAATACTCAGACATACCTTTCCATTCACACATGGTCTTTCTGGATGTTGCTATTAAATGCTCCATTTTAATATCCTCAGCAGGAATGTAATAACCAGGAGGATGACTGGTTTCTAAAACTCTTTTTGCTCTGGTCGTCTCAGCTAAAACAATACCGTTGAACAGGATTTTAATGTGCTTATTAGTATCCTGTAGAATAGCAGGACGGGGATAGTCCCAAACTGATTCCTGTCCTGGTTGTGGGGGAATTGGTTGTGGTTTCATACCATATTAGGGAGGTAAAGTAAAGAGAAACTGTTTAATTTAAGATCTTCCTAACACTATTTTCGAGTCATTGGAGGAAGCTCCACTCACCATACCAGAGTATTCACCATTATAGTTAGTGAATTCCGCTGGTGATCGGCGAATATTAGAAAGGCGAATTTGCCAATCGGAAACCTGCTCATAAGTCAAATGATGGGTATTGGAGGTCGTTGTCCATACTCCCCATAAACAGGTATCTTCAAATTGTAGCAACCCTGCTTTGCGTAAATTAAAGGCCTGAGGAGTTCCGGGTAGAGGAATAATGCTGTAGCAGGAGGTCTGAAATTCCAGCTGAGGGTTAATCTGGACTAGTTCATCTACCAGGTCAGAAATTGCTTCCTCAAGACGTAATAAGTCATCCTCGTCATCATCTGGCAAGCCAATTATAATACCATAGGTGATCACAGGAACACCGGTTCTGACTACTGACTTCATCAAAGTACAATGTTCTCGCCAAGGTACAAGTTTCTTGTATGCTTCCCTGCCAAATACAGGACGTTCAGCAGGTATATAAGCTAAAGGACAGCCAACTTTTCCATCCCAACCAAATAGAGCTTGAATTAGTTCTTCATCAGGTCTTAGGTCAGTGCTTTCATAGTTACGACCACTTCCCAGAGTGGTTTTTCTTAGTTCTAATCCGTTGGGCCACATCAAAGATACTCCTATCTCCCGCGCACCATTGGTAATTGCTAAAATCTCTTCCCTACCTTCAGGAAATAGTCCCCGTGCCAAAAATTGGTCTGAACCTATGTTGATGGAAACTGCTCCTGCTTCTTTCTGAATATCTAGCCATTTTAGTGCGGTTTCCGGTGACATCCGTCGATAACCAGTTCCATAAGTGGGTGTCATACAAAAATCACATGTGCGATCGCAACCAATATCTGCTACGAGCGAACCAACAGGTACTTTTCCTTGAACATTGGGAAGTGTACCTAAACATTCTTTTGCTACCTCAAATGAGGGTAATGCCCACTCCTCCGGACTTTTGGCCTTAGTCTTTCTAGGATATTGTTTACCAACGATGTCCAATTCTTGCCATCAGAATCGTATAGTCCGGTAGCTGGTACTTCAACTAATCCAATTGTTGGCCTCTTAGTAGTTTTTAATGTCATCATTCACTTTTCTCCTAATTTTCTGCAATCGTTCTCGCCCAATATACCAGGGCATAATAATTGTAGAACCTCAAGAATTGGTAAAATAGAAATATAACTTAACAATTTAACTATAAATTAATCCTCAACTTTTGTAATATTAGGAGGAAGTAAAATTCCTATATCCTGAAAATTGTCTATATAAAGTTGACGCAAAACACGCTGAATGTGAAGATGTTTTCCCGGTTTAACTTTTGTTAAGGTTCGTAACAATAAGTGGGACTCACTTAAACTTTCTACACCTTCTACAAACGTTGACTCTAGCACATCTGACTGATCAATTTTTAGCTTTTTTCCTATTTCTTCAATCACCTGACATACGCTCGACAAATTGCAGTTGGCAGGTACACTAACATCTACCGTAGCAAATATATATTGTTTAGAATAGTTGGTAATAGATCCAATATCTCCATTACGAATTATGTGTAATTGCCCGTTAGTGTTTCTAATACGAGTAGTTCTCAGCTCAATAGCTTCAACAATGCCTTCAACAGTTTTGTCTTCTGCTTTTCCCGCTTGAATATAATCACCGACCAAATAATAGTTTTCAAACAGAATGAAAAAACCACAAACTATATCATTAATTAGGGTTTGTGCTCCCAATCCTACAGCAATACCGATAATTCCCGCCCCTGCAAGAATGGGGGTGGGATTAATCTCTAAAGTATAAAGAATGGAAACTGCAACTCCAAAGTAAATTAAATACTGCAACAAACTACGAAACAAGGGAATCATAGTTAATCGTCTACTTCTTTGTGTGTCAGTTAAGTCCTGTTGAGTAAACAGAAACTCCTCTAGCAGCAGGTAAATTATCTCGAAAACAACCCGACTGATAAAGATGATGGCAATAATTTTGATAATTTTTACGCCAAAATTTGCCAAATTAGCTATTAATTGTACTTGCTGAACAACTAATGTGGCGGTAGATACGTAAACTACAAATTCCAAACACCGTTTCAAAAAAGGAACTAAGTGTCGTAGTCGTTCATAAAACCTCAATAAATTATCTGGACTAGAGTATCTAACGCTAAGAACATCCAAAATGTCAACAAATGCTGATACTGCTTTGAGTATGAGTAACCCAATAGCAATGCTTAGATAAATTCTTAGTCCTATGTAAAGGTATTCTGTAACTATTGATGGTAGTTTCAGGAATTGGGTACAAACAACCACTATCCATAACCAAACTCCCAGGGTTATTCTGCGGTTAAGAGTGGTAAAAAAAGCATCTACGCTTTCATCGTCAGCTGTATTTTGATCTAAACTTTTAACTTTTTTAACACCTATCTTCAACCAATAATTAAGTAATTTGATCACAAAAACTGCTGCAATTATTACCCCCAAGCTTTGAGTAATACCAATTCCTAAACTTAACCAAAACCCCGATGGAATCCGGTCAATCAAGGTTGTTGTATATTCTTTGAGGTTTTCGCCCTGATAGATTAAGAAAATATTAGCACCAATAATACCAATACTGAGCAGGAAGCAAGTAAGCAATAGTAAAGCAGTAATATTGCGACGAATCAGTCTAATTTTCGTGATTTTTCCGTGAAATAATGGCATTTCAGCCAGTAAGTGGCAAAATTTAGTTAGTAACCACCGTGATATCAAGAAAAAAATTACGATTGCCAGGATTTCAACCAGGATAATTGAGGTGTTAACAATAATTAGTTGGTTCATGCAGTATCTTTAATTTTCGGTAAAAAAATAGTTGCAAGATAGATTCACACCCCAGCATTAGTGCTATATTAGCACGATAATAACTCCACGGGAGTGAAAACTATAAAGAAACTATCACCAAACTATAAAGAACTAACTACCAACATCTAAGACATGCTAATCTTCAATTATTGTCAATAGAGAGCTTATATTTTTCCGGCTCAGTTCTTAGATCCACATAGAGGAAGTCAATACCCTCTTGCTCCAACATTTCCAAGATTGCTAAATTTAATTCCCTCTCGGCCTGAAAATAGAGGTTATCATCGTTAACAAATGCCATTATCTCAATTACACGGGCGTTTTTTTCAATGTTTTTGAACCTGACTGTAGAAACAGGAGATAATCCAGCAATAGACTTTGGCATTTGCTGAATACTATCACAGATTCTTGCAGTTTGTCGTGCGGAAATACCATCTATTTTCAGAACCAAATTCAGGCCCCACCTTAATTCTTCCCCTGGGTTTTGGGACCAATTTTCCACCACTCCACCAATCAAGCGAGAATTGGGCATCTTGATAATTGAACCCCATTTAACTACATGCAGTGTTGTAGTTCTAAAACCAATATGTAGAACCTGTACAAAACCATCCAGTCCTGATACTCCTACCCAGTCACCTTCTTTAAACAGAGCATCAGAATAGATAATCACCGTACATGTCATTCATACTGAAAGTACCTCGGCGATCGCACCGCAGGTACTGGATATAAACATGGATTGATATTGAAAGAAAAAGGGTGCGTTGTTTAACGCACACGGATGAATTACAAAGATTTTTGACAAAGAATTAATCCAAACCACCCATTGTCATCCGTCCAAGTTCTCACTGTTTTTAATCCTTTACTTTCCAGTTGCTGGGACATTTGGAGTAAATCAAATTTGCGCGAAATTTCTGTTAGTATGGACTCACCTGCTTCCAAGAAAACCTGTAAATCCAAAGATGCTAAATTCACCCAATGACTTTCTTGACAATGGAGTCGCATTTCAATTTGCTTTTCGGCCAGATTATATGTTGCTTGGTGCTTAAACAAGTTTGTGTCAAAATTCCCATTAAATCGCCAATTTAAATGGGTAAGCATGTTTAAGTTAAACGCAGAAGTTACACCCTGAGCATCATTATAAGCTGGTTCTAAAATCCCTTTGTCTTTGTGTAAATCAACGCCCAGCAAAAGGAAATCACCGGTTTTTAGAGTTGTGGAAACCTGGGTGAGGAATCTATCACATTCCTGTTGACTAAAATTGCCTAGGGAACTACCCAGGAAAAACAACAAACGAGATTGTAAATAATTGGACTCTAAATGAAATAATGCCTGTTCGTAGGTTCCCAGCAACCCATGAATATCAATTTGAGGATATTTATCCTTCAATTGCAAAACGCTAGTTTTGAGAATACCTCCACTTACATCAACTGGTAGGTATCTACAAGTATGGGATATTTTCTGATAAGCATCCAGTAAAAGTTGAGTTTTAGTAGAGCTACCACTACCCAATTCTATCAACTCACAACAATTAGTTAGTTCGGCAATTTCCCCAGCATATTGTTGCAAAATTGAAGCTTCTGTACGAGTAGGATAATATTCTGGCAAATCACAAATTTCCTCAAATAACAGGGACCCCCGATCATCATAAAAATACTTAGGGGGCAAGGTTTTAGGATTTCCAAGTAATCCCTGAATTACATCCTGACCATCATCATGTAAGTGTTGATATTGTTGTTCTAAAACTGTTAGGGGTGCTAAAAGCATTTGTTTTATCCTCTTATTTTATTTCTTTGATTTTATCAAAATCTTAGGATTTTGAGTCATTTACAAACTCATGGCAGTTCTAAAACCCACATGCTGATAGAAATGGGGGCGAAACCAGTTGCGATAACAGGGTAGGGCCATGGTGCCATTTGTAGCCCAAGAACCACCAACCATCATTTGATGCTTACCATCAAAAAATGGTGCTGACTGGTCTTCATATAGATAATGGGTGGTAAATCCAGGTAGGGGAGAAAATGTACTAGATAACCACTCCCACACGTTTCCTCGTAGGTCAGCTAACCCAGATATTTTTGAAAACATGCCCACAGGACTGGGAGAAATATATTTTAGGTTGAGATTATAGTTATTTTCTCCGGTGATTTGGTTATTGGTAGAAAATTCCCAAGCCCGATTCCATTCTGGTTCTGTCATTAAACGAGTACCTTGCCATTGACAGTAAGCCATTGCTTCATAATAATTGACTTCTACTGGCCAATCTACAGGCAATTCTAAAATATCAAAAGTTGCCCGATACTTGTAATTGTGGGAATTTTCCAGTAGCCAAAATTTAGGATGTTGCACATTATTTTGTTGTTTCCATTGCCAGGATTCACTATGCCAATATTCTGAGTTTTCATAGCCACCAGCTTGTACAAATTGTAAAAATTCTCCATTGGTAATGAGATTTTTACTGGCTAAAAATGGTCGAACTAAAATTTTTAAACTGCCATATTCGCTATCCCAACCAAAAGTTAAATCATCTTCTTTTTTGCCTAATTTAACTAGACCACCGGGAATTTCCTGCATTTGATTGTGGGGTGTTTGACCATGACTGGGTGCATAGTTCCATCCTGATGGTAATCTTAAATGCTCAATTGGTAACTGACGTAGTAGCATAGAAGAAGTCTCAAAATGTATGCGACTGTGTTCAATTGCCATTAATAATGCCCATAGGGGATGTTGGGGGTGAATGGGCAAATTTAAAGGTGTATTTTCAATGATCTCAGTAATTGCTTGTCTGGCATTTTCTCTATATTCCCACACCTGGTCTACATGGGGCCAGATAATATGTTGGGTTGCCAACTCTAGTTCATCAGGTGTTTCTGGGTCAACACCAACCTCGAACAGAACCTCAAATTGAGGATTGATGGGATTTGGCAATAATCCAACTCGAACTAACTTGTTAATGTAAAAAACTGCTGAGTGTCCCAAATAAAAAATTAATCGGTTTCTCAAAGGATCGGGATTCATGTAAAAAGCATCCGGGTGAGTGATGCTTTTTAGTAGGGTTGTTTCTAATTCCCAAGAATTGTTAAAGTAGTCAAGCAGGTTTTTCCTGCTGCAACAATCTAGGTTGATGGTTTGGGTACATGCTAGATGGGGGAGTCGGGATAGGGTTGGCATTTTTTGAGGTTAGTTTTTATCCGGGTTATCAGCACACTACTTATGTACATGCTTTTATATAAATACTACACCCAGTGGCGTTTTTTTCATTATTAACCAAAATTTAACCATTATGGTTCACCTCCCCAGGAATGGTTTGATTGAGTTAGGCTGATTTTTTCAACGCCAAAATCTCAGCTTCACTACTTTCTCTAGCAACGCGAATTAATAAAGAGCAAGCCATTAAACTAGCAACCATGGAATTACCACCATAACTAAACATGGGTAAAGGTAAACCCGTGGTTGGTATGGCACCTGTCGTCACAGCAATATGTAATAGTGATTGTCCAATTATAAGTACAGTTAGTCCCGTTGCTACTAATTTATGGGCAGGGTTTTTAGCCTTCAAGGCAATTATTAATCCCAAAGTTGCAAATATGGCCAACAGTAATAAAATCACCACGCCACCCACAAAACCAAATTCCTCGGCGAAAACTGCAAAAATAAAATCCGTATCTTGAATAGGTAAATAAAACAATTTCTGCTGGGACATGCCAAATCCTACTCCCCAGGTTTGACCTGTACCCACTGCTAGCAAACTTTGTACTAACTGATATCCATCCCCGGTAGGATCGGCCCAGGGATTCAAAAACGACATGACTCGACGCCGTTGGTACTCCTTAATACTCATGCTCACTAATGCTAGAAAAAACCCTCCCAAAGCCGTTCCCACTAGGTGTCTGTAGGGTATGCCACTAGCTAGAGCAATAAACCAAATTGTCATACCACAAAGCGCAGTGGTACTAAGATTAGGTTGAGCAAGAATCCCCAACAGGACTAAACCAAACACACTTAACCAAAACAGACGAACTTGTGGGGAGAGTTTTTCCCACTGGGCAAAAAGTCTAGCACTTTGTAGGACTAAAAATGGCTTGATTAATTCCGATGGTTGAATGGGAATAGGACCAATGGCTATCCACCGTGCTGCGTCAAAAGCCTTTTTTCCTACCCCGGGAACAAGTATGAGGAAAAGTAGTAATAAAAATAGGAATAAAAACCAATGGGATGCTGCTAAAATTTTAGATAGGGGAGTATTTACAATCCAGTTGAATAAAATGAGACCAACAAACACCCAAATAATTTGACGTTTAAAGTAATACAACCCATCACCCTGGCGTTCAGCAGCTACGGGATAGGATGCAGAAAACAGCATAATTAATCCCAGGACTAACCACAGCAATGTCAACCAGCGCAATAAACGCGCTTCTGGGGCCCAATTACCGGAAGAATGATCAAAAAATGGAATGAGTTGACGTAGGTTCACGTTAAAACTATATATGTTTATACCGCCCCACTGCGAGTAAGGCGGTTAGAGCGGGTGAGACTTGACTAGTTCTGACTTATGAGAATCATGCCAAACCAGTATTAGTACCTTGCCTACCAGTTGCTAATTCTACCTTAACAATTTTACCGCCCATTTTCTGAATTCGTTGCTGCTCGCGGAACCAGTTTTCGTAGGGAACCAACTTGGTAAAATAAGTATTCTGTAATTCCCTTTGGGTGCGGGTGCGGGTTAAGCTGGGAACACAAGCGGTCACTTTAAATAAACGAGCCATTTTTTCTAAACTCCCTGTGTTTTGGAAAACCTTTTTTATCGGAAAAATCTTGAGACTAAATCCTCAAATCTTTGAATTTATAGCTCTAGTCAGAACGCTATAGACAGGGTTGATGGGTAAGCGTGAGTGCAGCTATTCTGAAGGCCTTTGCACCTTTGTAGGTGACTACGGCTATATCTATATCTATTGTATTCCACCCTATAGGATCTACCCAAAGCTACTCAGACCTTTACAGATCTGGACTTTAGAACCTACTTCCTGTTTCGTCATAGTCTCAAGATGATTCTTGAGAGGTTTGTCTACTCCACAAGTTATCTCGGTAGATCCCTCAAAGTCTGGAAATCTAACATCAATACTAGACCGCTAATACTCACCCGAAGCATATAGAACGACCTAGAACTCATGTTTGATTTCCAGACCTTAATCAAGTAGCACTGCCAACATTCATAGAATGCTAAAAAGTGCTAACTTACTCTTAGCTCAAACCAGAGGAAATATAGTCGAAGTAAACTCCCATTTCCTTACCAGCATCAGCACCAACCAAGCTAGCAGTTACTTCCTTCATGGCTTGGATCGCTTGAACTGTAGCACCAGCGGGTACACCCAAGGAGTTGTAGGTTTCTTTCAAACCGTTTAATACACGCTCATCTAAGATGGAAGCATCTCCAGCTAACATGGCGTAGGTAGAATAACGCAAGTAGTAATCCAAATCACGGATACAAGCTGCGTAGCGGCGAGTGGTGTACATGTTACCACCGGGACGGGTAATATCTGAGTACAACAGGGACTTAGCTACAGCTTCTTTTACGATCGCAGCAGCATTAGCACTGATGGTGGTAGCTGCACGGACGCGCAGTTCACCAGTGGCAAAGTAGCCTTTCAGCTTTTCTAGAGCAGCGGTGTCCAGGTATTTACCTTGAACGTCAGAAGAATTAATTACAGAGGTAATAGCGTCTTGCATTGTTGTTATTTCCTTATTTCCAACCTGATTGCAAAAGTTTTCGGTTCTAGCTGTGGAATCGCTCTAACCTATGACATTGCACCAACAACGTAGTCGAAGTAAGCACCTGCTTCAGCTGAGTCTTCAGCGGATAACAGGGTAGCAGCAACGGATTTCATTGCAGCAACGCCACCAGCTACAGCGTCGATGGGAGTACCCAAAGACTTGTACATTTCACGTACACCAACGATACCGATTTCTTCGATGGGGGTAACATCTCCAGAAACGATTCCGTAGGTTACAAGACGCAAGTAATAGTCTAGGTCACGAAGACAGGTAGCTGTCATTTCTTGACCGTAAGCGTTACCACCGGGAGAAACAACATCAGGACGCTTTTGGAACAATTGGTCGCCAGCTTGCTTAACGATGCGCTCGCGGTTGTCGGTCAATACTTGGGCAATACGAAGACGTGCTGCACCACCGGAAACAAAGCTCTTAATCCGATCTAACTCACCAGGGCTGAGGTAGCGAGCTTCTGCATCAGCATTCACGATGGACTTCGTGACGATACTCATTAATGGATTCCTCCAAAACTAATGACACCAGCTTTGAAACTGGTAGGATTTTCATTGGTCGATAGCAGTTTTGTATCTTAATACATTCTGGGTTACATTTGCTCCCCAAATGTGAAGAAGTTACCAAATTTTTCTATCCTTCCGGAAAATATTTTCCAGCATTATGTTGAGCATTCATTACTGCTCTTAATACTTTGTAATATTTTTTTTCACAATCGCTCATTTTCCGGGTTTTGGGTCTGGGGAATTGTAAAACAGGAGTAACTTTACCTGTCACTACCTGTCCTATTCCCCACATCTACCTTATCTGTTAGTACCGCGACCGGTTAAAACGGATGGAGATAGACTAGACCAAGACTGTTTAACTAGATCTGCTTCGGCTTTTACACTACCTAAGTAATTACCAGCAGGTAAGGATGGGAAGCGGTTATAGGGGACAACGTCTTCACCAAAGTAACGACTGTATTCCCCAGTGTTGACTATGGTTTCTACAGCTGTTCTGAGACCACTATCTGCCAATATTTTGTTATATTGACGGATTTCACCTTGGGTTGCAGGGGCTCTCCCTAAAATGTGACGGAATAAGAATTCAATCACTTTGGTGTTGGGATAGGGTGTGTAGAACCGCTTGCGATAAATCTCGGAACTGGCTAGTTCAATCACAAATTCACGCACGGTGATTTCCCCATTACGCAGTCTACTGTCTAAATCACTGCGTCTGATATAGTCGGGAATTTGCCCACTAAATACATCCATTACCTGAACGTAAATGGCATTGATTACCTGGTTGATCTCAGGTTTGTTTGTACCTACGGTCATGCGGTAGATACGAGCCGGTTTGCGGCGACTTGTGCCTACACCAACTTCTACTGATTGACCACGACCATCGTTAAAGGAACGACCCAGTTCAATGAACAATGGTTTAGATTTGTCCATTTGTTTAGCTTTAATGGCTAAATCTGCGATCGCATTGCCCAAAAGTGGGGTATTTTCCGACTTAATCCGAGGTTTTAGGGTTTCAAAGCTGGGTACAACCAAATCATCATTTTGTTTAGTGAGCTGGTTGTAGAGTTTTTCCGTATTGGGGAAGTTAGCAGCAGGTAGGGTGGGGAAGCGACGGTAGGGGACAGTATCTTCACCAAAGGATTCAGCATATTCCGCAGTATTTACCATGGCATTAATAAAGGCTTTAATGCCTTGAGTAGCCAATATTTGATTATACTTACGGATTTCTGCCTGATCTAGGGGTGCGCGACCAAGGAAATGCTTAGTACCCAGCTCAATTACCTTAGTATTGGGATAGGGTGTGTAAAATTCCTTAATGTAAAGACCAGAACCACCCAAAGACTGAATAAATTCCCTAACAGTGATTTCCCCATTACCCAACTTACTTTCTAAATCGGTAAACTCATTTTGGATAATGTAGGGTGGAATATCCCGCTCAAATACCTGACGGTAAGCAGCTCCAATCAGGGTTTGAACTGCTACTTTATCCGTAGCAATTAGTTTGAACACTTTAGTTTGTTCACGCTGTTTGCTCACACCTTGGTTGATGCGGAAATCCACACTAGGTTGGGTCCGTAGTTCCTTAACTGCACCCAACTCCACAAAGCGAGGAGTTTCTTCCTTCTCCACCTTGTTGATGTCCTCGCGGATAGTACCAACTCGCAGTTGACGGAGGGAAAGACCAGCGGGAGTCAAATAACGTTCATAGGGGACAGTATCTTCACCAAAGGACTCGCTATACTCTACGGTGTCAAGAATAGCATCCACAACAGCATAAAAGCCCTTCTTAGAGGCAATATCAAAATACTTGTTGTTTTCTTCACGACCATAGGTAGGACGACCAAGTAATCGTCTATGAATGTACTCGATTGCCTTACAAACATATAAGGAAGTCCAGTACATCTTCCGGAATAAATCGGACTTGGCTAAGATTCTGATAAACTCTCTAACAGTAATTTCACCGTTTTCCAGTTTAATTTCTGCTACTTTAAGTCTTTGACCCTCGTAAACATCGCGACCAAATACTTGTAAGTAACAGGCTTTAATTACAGCTTGGGTAGAACTTTCCGAGAATTTAACACTAGCACCCTTGGCAGCTTTTTTACCAATAGTTCCAGGTAACTGATCTAACTTGAACACTTTTGCACCCAAGGAACTGGGGGCCAGACCCCTAGCTTTAGGATTGCTCAATTGGTTATTAATACCTGGTCCTTGGTGAATGAGGATGCGACGAGTGTCCTTACCAAAAGGTGCAGGACTGCTGCTGGGGTTACGAGTTTCTTTGGGGAAGATAGCGCCGAATTGAATTTCTAGAGGGTCATTACCCGAACCATAAGGGTGCTGGTCTGGCAATGGCTGTTCATAAGCGGCAAAAGTGGTAATAAATTGGGGAACTTTTCGGAAAGGTGCACTGTATTTAAACAGATCCTGTTGTGGTCCCCAGTTACGACACTCTTGAGCTTCTTGTCCCAACCCGCGAATATAGGGTACGGTTTCCTCCCCAAAATAATCGCTATACTCTCTGGAATCCACCAACGTATCTACTAAAGCGGGTAAACCACCATTGGAAATAATTGCAAAGTATTTTTGCACTTCCTCCCGACTACTAGGTCCACGTCCTAAAATGTGACGGAAAGCCAGTTCAATAACTCGGCTATTGATAAAGGGTTGGTAAAACTGTTTTTGGTAAAGGGGAGATTTAGCTAAACGACGCACAAACTCCTTCATGGAGATGGAGCCATTTTTCACCTTCGATTCCAAGTCGGAGATGGATAAACTGTAAGCACGGGTAATATCGCGCTCAAAGATCTGACGATAAGCAGCTTTAACCACTTCTGTCTTCTCAGTAGCAGACAAACCAGGTTTCATCACATATTTAGGACGACGCTCGGCAGCGTTAAAATAAATTTGTGGTAATTGTAAACCCTGTTGATCTGCGGATGGACGTTGACGAACCTTTGTGGAAGGGGTTGGTGCTTGGAACTCAGTCAGCAGAACATCCATGTACTGAGTGACAATTTCTGTAGCTACTGGATCTTTACGGAAGAAAGACAAAGAAGCAACCTTGATTTCCTGTAAAGCAACAATAGTAGCTTCACCAGAACAAGCATTTTCAATTATTTCCCTGAGTCCTCTGGTATTAACAGAAATGATGTTTGGGTCTCCTGCAACAATGGCATAAGTAGCATAGCGCAAGAACCAGGACAAGTCCCTTAAGCTCTTGGACATGTTACTAGGACCATAACGGGCAATATTAATCGGTCTAAACCCAGGAGGTGTGGGACCACCTGCAGAAGTATTGAAAATGGAACGCAAGCTCTCGAAGAATCCTCCCCGACTTTCTACATAGGTGATGGTTCCCAGTTTCATACCCTCTTGCACATTCATGGTACCAGCACCCACCAGAGCCATTTCTGGTTCTTGGGGTTTTTCTAGGAATGCCATGGGTGAACCACCAACAAAGATGCGGTTAGCTGCACGAGAAACAATGGTCTCTGAGTTTTCAGTCAGAACTTGTGCAATTTCTAGGCGCTTTGCACCGGATGCAAAATAGCTTTCCAGTTCTGTTAGTTCCCCTCTCCCTAAAAAACGGTCTTGCTGTTCCGCTTGGGAAATGGTCGCTACCGGTAAAGTTTGATATAACTGTGGACGTGCTACGGAGCCTCCACCACTTGCCTTAACACTCATCGAATTGTTAAAACTCCTATAAGTTAAGTCTATGTGTTAAGTCTGGGTTGTTTTGCGGCTTGATATACTTGACATATTGGTATTTTTATGCTTAGCTCGCCTACAAAACTGCCAGTAAATTAACCCAGTCAATTTTTAGATTAGAACTTTTTGTGGTAACGCTGTTGATTTATTAAGAAGTGTGACAATTTTGTGATTTATTCTGTGATTTCAATTTCTCCTCTGTTTTTGGAACCAGTAGTAGTGTGAATCCTTACTTACGCTTCCTGGAAAAATAACCTTCCAGAATTTCCAAAATCATCGGTGCAGCAACACTACCACCACCACCACCAGAATGTTCCGCAAAAGCGACGATAACAATTTCTGGTTTGTCTATAGGTGCATAAGCACCAAACCAGGCATGATTTTCTTTCACCTTATTCCTCCATGCTTCCGCAGTACCACTTTTACCAGCTACTGGGGGAATGGTAGGTTTATTTAAGACCTTACCTGTACCTTCAGATACTACCTTTCGTAAACCATCTCGTAGGATCTTAATAGTTATGGGCTTCATATTTAATGAATCACGCCATTTTTTAGCATCTCCGTTATCTTTTATCAAATGTGGCTTAACTCTGTAGCCATCATTAGCAGGTACGGCAAACATAACTGCCACTTGTAAAGGTGTAGTCAGAAGCGCACCTTGTCCGATGGTCATATTAATAGTGTCACCTATACTCCAGGGAATTTTCCAAGCCTTCTGTTTCCAATTGTCATCAGGTACTAAACCCCTAGCTTCTTCTGTGACAAAATCAAAACCGGTTTTTTTCCCAAATCCATATTTACGAGTCCATTCAATCAATGTGGGACCACCAATACCCTTGCCAATTTGGTAGAAAAAAGTATCACTACTCCACTGCATTGCACCTACAAAACCAAGGGGGCCAAATCCCGCATGATTCCACTCCCCAAATCTAGTTCCACCAATAGTTAAAGAACCATAGGTTTGTAACACAGTATTAGGAGCAAACTTGCCTGATTCTATGGCCGCTGTGGTGGTCACAATTTTAAAAGTACTAGCGGGGGGAAACGCACTCAAAGCTCTATTAACTAAAGGGTGATCCGCACCCTGCACACTTTCCCAGTCTCGCTGAGAAAGTCTTTGTTTAGAGAAAACATTCGAATCAAAAGTAGGATGGGACACCATAGCCAAAACTTCACCATTATTGGGGTTAAGAGCAACTATTGTTCCATTACGCCGACCCAAAGCTTTTTCAGCTGCTTTTTGAATGTCTAAATCTATAGTTAAGTGTAAATCATTACCCGCCCTAGCTTCTTTTTGACCTAACACCCGTAGGGGTCTACCAGCTCCATCCACTTCTACCTGCTGACCACCCCATTCTCCTCGCAGTGTTTTTTCGTGAGCTTTTTCCACCCCCATCTGACCAATCACATCACCCAGACGATAACCTTCCGACCTACGTTTTTTCAGTTGCTCTGCTGTTAATTCTCGTGTATAGCCAAGTACATGAGCTAAAATTTTTCCATGGGGATAGTATCTAACAGCATCGGTATTTATTTCTACGTTTGGTAATTCCGTGGCATATTCCTTTAAAGCTGTAATTTGAGCTTCATTTAAATGACGAGCAATACGAACTAGAGAAGAAGAATAAGCTCCAGCTTCTTCCAGCTTATCTTCCATATCTACCTGGGGGATATTCAGAATTTTCGATAAACGAGGGCCAACAACAGACCAAGATGGTTTAGTATGTGTCATGGGCCACAAATAAACGGATCTTGGGTAGCGGGTGGTAGCTAATAGTTTGCCATTACGGTCAAAAATATTTCCTCTTTCTGGTTGTTTGGGAATTATTCGCACGCGGTTAGATTCTGCGCGCACCCGCATTTTAGGTCCTTGAATAATTTGTAAGTAAACCAAACGAGCAGTGATACCAGAGAGCATTAACAAGGTGAATAGTATTAAGTATATGGATTGTGGACCACGCCCAACAGTGCGGTCACTTTTTTGATTGTTTACTGTCCGTGGTAATGGTGGTAATGTAATCATGATAGGAAAATATGGGATGTGGAATATGTATTATTTAAAAACAAGAGTAGTTTACAAGTTTCCACTCTGCTCTAATATTACTGGTTAATCACCGGATGAGAAAAATAGAGGTAATAGGAAAGCAGCAATAATTCCCAGTATCACTAGCAATTCAATCAAACTTAAAATTGTGTTACTTTGTAGCAACTGATAAAGGTTTGCCAAGCTTTGCCTATAATTATGAGTTAGAGACCAATTACGTAAACGAGTTAACCAGTGCTTGGGACTGTCTTGAGTACGCACTTTCCATGAAATCATGGAAAGCAGTAGTGGCGCACCACCAACTTTAGCAGACATCAACAGGTGTATAGCCAAAGAACAGATTAGAATTAACCATGCTGTTAAATGGCAATAATACCAAATATGATCCAATTCTCCCAGTGGTAACCATTCTTCTTTCATCATTCTTCCAGATGTCACTGCTAAAACTGCAGCAATTAACATGAAGGTATTTGCCAACCGTTGTAAACTTAGCCACCAAATCGGTTGATTAAATTCATTGAGCTGGGATACTTTCTGTAGCGAGTCCGCTTGCAATAAACGTATTTTTCCGCCATGGAAGCTATAAAGCGAAAACAGGGGTAATAAGAGTAAGAACAGTAA